>Ga0209050_1000373_pt1 | contig 85474 bp, 72 predicted proteins | sample Araplavi_mTSA_r2_FD_184276 | JGI IMG/M metagenome (GOLD analysis project Ga0209050, IMG submission 184276) | Arabidopsis root microbial communities from North Carolina, USA - plate scrape MF_Cvi_mTSA_r2 (SPAdes) (version 2) | ecosystem: Host-associated > Plants > Roots > Endosphere | place: USA...
CGGGTGGAGCAGGCCGACTGGCTGACGCCGCGCCGTGAAGACTGGGTCGCGGCGCTGGCCGAGGCGATTGCCGCCGACAGCACGCCGGTCATCCTGATCGCCCACAGCCTGGGTTGCATCACCGTCGCCCATTGGGCGGCCACCGCGCCTGTGCAATTCCTGCGTCAGGTGCGCGGTGCCCTGCTGGTCGCCCCGGCGGACGTCGAGCGCCCGGCCTGTGCACCGGCCTTGCGCAACTTCGCACCGATCCCGACGGATTTGCTGCCGTTCCCCAGCCAGGTCGTCAGCTCCGACAACGACAGCGCCGTCAGTGCACCGCGAGCCCTGGAACTGGCGCGCAACTGGGGTGCCGAGGCGGGGATTCTGGCGGGGGCGGGGCATATCAACGTGAAGTCCGGTCACCAGCGTTGGGAGCAGGGTTTTGCCTATCTCTATCGCCTGCAAAACCGCATGGAACACCACGCCCTGCGCCGCGCTTGAACACTTTCTTTATTTAACGCCCCCGTCTCCCGGCGGTTTTGGGCGGGAGTCTGCCATGAGCTTTGAAACCTTTGGTCAGCCGCTGCTGACCTTTCCCGACGCCGAAAAAAGTCCCCTGAGCATCCGCGCCAAGGCGCTGGTGTTTGTCGATCCGCGTTCGCGGCAATTACGTGAAGACCTTGAGCAACTGGCCACGCGTTCAGTCTCGGTGCTGATCCGTGGCGAAACCGGCACCGGCAAGGAGTTGCTGGCCCGTCATATCCACCGCGCCAGTGATCGCGGCGGGTTGTTCGTGTCAGTCAACTGCGGCGCCATCAGCCCGACCTACGCCGACGCCGAGCTGTTCGGCTATGCGGCGGGTAGCTACAGCGGTTCGGCGAGCAGTCGTGCCGGCTGGTTCGGTTCGGCCAACGGCGGCACGCTGTACCTGGACGAAATCGGTGACCTGCCGCTGCCGATCCAGATCAAGCTGCTAGCCGCCCTGGAGAACCACGAAGTCACTCGCGTCGGCGCTCAGCAGCCGAGCCCGGTGGATGTGCGGCTGGTGGCGGCCACCAGCATCGACCTGGCCCAGGCGGTGGCCGCCGGAAAATTCCATGAACGGCTCTATCACTACCTCAGCGAAGGCCCGCTCGAACTGCCGGCACTGCGCGAGCGTACGGGGGACATCCTGCCGCTGGCCGAATACTTCCTCGGCATCTACAGCCAGCGCCTCGACCTGCCGGTGCCGCTGATCAGCGAAGCGGCGCAGCTTGTGCTGGAACGCCACAGTTGGCCGGGCAATACCCGGGAGCTGGAAAACATCATTCACTTTGCGCTGCTGGTGAGTACGGGCGACGAGATTTTGCCGGAGCATTTGAACCTGCCTGATCCGCTGGCGCAGATCGACAGTCAGATCAAGCAGATTCTCGCCAATGGATCAGCCGCCGAACAAGCAGCCCTGAAAAACCTCCTGCAAGACGCCCGGCTTTTGTAGGAGCTGCCGAAGGCTGCGATCTTTTGATCCTCGCAAATTCGGGCCGCCAAAGATCAAGAGCAAAAGATCGCAGCCTGCGGCAGCTCCTACAGGGTTGTATGAACAAAATGGAATATGAAGCTGAATAAACGTTATTGTTCGGGAATAAAAAATCCCGGTATTGTCCGCTTCACGCCAGCGATAGCACTTCACTGGCACTCTCATCTTCAAGCCGTCGCCACAAGCGACTGTGATTTTCGATAAGGACACTGCATGAAAAAGGTTCTGTTGTTCACCGCACTGGCGGCTGCCCTGACCGCGGGCCTGGCCCAGGCTGGCGAGAAACTGGTGGTTGCCGCGACCCCGGTTCCACACGCCGAGATTCTTGAGCTGATCAAGCCAACCCTCGCCAAAGAAGGCGTGGACCTGGAAATCAAAGTCTTCACCGACTACGTTCAGCCGAACGTGCAGGTCGACCAGAAGCGTCTGGACGCCAACTACTTCCAGACCCTGCCGTACCTCAAGAGCTTCAACGAAGGCAAAGGCACTCACCTGGAAACCGTGATCGGTGTGCACGTCGAACCTTTCGGCGGCTACTCGAAGAAAGTCAAAACCCTGGCTGAGCTCAAAGACGGCGCGACCATTGCCATCCCGAACGAAGGCAGCAACAGCGGCCGTGCCCTGATCCTGCTGCAGAAGGCAGGCCTGATCGAGTTGAAAGACCCGAAAAACGCCCTGGCCACCCCGAAAGACATCGCCAAGAACCCGCACAACTTCAAGTTCAAGGAGCTTGAGTCCGCGATGTTGCCGCGTGTGCTGGATCAGGTCGACCTGGACATGATCAACACCAACTACGCGCTGGAAGCGGGTCTGAACCCGGCTAAAGACGCGCTGGTGATCGAAGGTGCCGACTCGCCTTACGTGAACTTCCTGGTGGCCCGTCCTGACAACAAGGACAGCGTTGCCATCCAGAAACTGGCCAAGGCCCTGACCAGCCCGGAAGTGAAAGCCTTCATCGAGAAGAAGTACAGCGGCGCGGTATTGCCAGCGTTCTGATTCGCGAAGCAAACCCCTTCACGGTTTCAAACGCCGACGGCTGATTTAGCGTCGGCGTTTTTTTTACGACTGAAAACAAAAGATCGCAGCCTTCGGCAGCTCCTATGGGTCCATGCAAACCTTTGTAGGCGCTGCCGAAGGCTGCGATCTTTTTGGGTTTTATGCGCTCAATCCGGCCAATACCATGCCGGCTCATCCAGCATGCGCTGGCCCACGATCCCGGTCTGGCCAAGATTTTTTTCCAGCACGATGCAGTTGCAGTCCGGGTCCTCCTGCAACGCCGAAATCAAGCGCCGGGCATGGGACACCACCCACACCTGGCACTGCGCCGAGGCACGGATGATCAAGCGTGCCAGCGCCGGCAGCAGATCCGGATGCAGGCTGGTTTCCGGTTCGTTCAGCACCATCAGTGTCGGCGGCCGTGGCGTCAGCAGCGCCGCGACCAGCAGCAGGTAACGCAAGGTTCCGTCCGACAGCTCGGCGGCTGACAGCGGCCGCAACAGACCTTCCTGAAAGAACTCGATGGCGAAGCGCCCACCGGGCAGGGGTTCGATGTTCAGTCGTGCGCCGGGGAATGCATCGCTGATCGCCGCCCGCAAGGCGTCGGGATCGCCGATTTCGATGATCGTCTGCAGGGCCGCCGCCAGATCGCGTCCGTCGTGATGCAGCACTGGTGTGCGAGTGCCCAGTTGCGGTTGACGCGCCGGAGCATCGGCATCGCTGCGAAAATGATCGTAAAAGCGCCAGCGGCGGATGAACTCGCGCATCTCCAGCACTTCCGGCGAACCGCGCAGGCTGCCGACCTGATCGAACAGGCTGTCGAACGTCGGCGTGTGCTGCGCCAGCACATCCCACTTGCGCTCGGCGCGGGCGCGGATCATCGGGCCGTCACGATCGACCAGCAAACTGGCCGGGCGGTAGAACGCGCCGGCCCACAGGCATTCACGTTTGATCTGCGGGTCGAGGCTGAAATAGGACGGTGTCGGCATGCTGCGTCCGGGCAACATGAAATGGCCATTGGAATCGGGAAGGCCGAGGCTGATCGAGTAGCCGAAATCGTCTCCCGCAAACCCCAGGCGCAGGCGCTTGACGCCTTGGCGCACGGTGGGCTCGATGGCGACTTCGCCGGTGCGCATGCGCCGGGAGAGGGTTTCCGGGCCGGCCCAGAAGGTCGAATCCAGCCCGCCTTCACGGGCCAGGGCATTGACCACGCCGCCGTGGGCGGTTTCCGCCAGCAGGCGCAGCGCACGGTACAGGTTGGACTTGCCGCTGCCGTTGGGGCCGGTGATCAGATTCAGTCGGCCCAGCGGGATCACCAGTTTGTTGATCGAGCGGTAGTTGGCTACCGCGAGCGTGTTGAGCATGTGGGTTCCTGTGGCGGGGTCGAGCGAGGTCCATTGTCCGTTACGGGCAGGTGTCTGGCGCAAGTGTTCTGGACGTAAGGCAGGGTGAATTTTTTCTTCATAAGACGCTCGTGCAAGGTTGCGATCCTGTTCTAAGCTCTCTGTCGTGCTGTACATGAAAAAGGCCAAGGAGTTTGCATGGTGGTTCCCGGATTCAAAGTAGTCATGGCCTTGAGTGTCGTCACCCTGCTGACGGCTTGCGACCAGAAAAAACCCGTGCAGGAATTCCTGCCACGGGTGTTCGTGCAAGTCGTCAAGCCGGCGGACTACGCGGCCCCGGTTACCCTCACCGGTGATATTCAGGCGCGGATACAGACGGAGCTGTCTTTTCGTGTGGGTGGCAAGATCATCCAGCGTTCGGTTGACGTCGGCGATCGAGTGACCGCCAAGCAAGTGTTGGCCCGGCTCGACCCCAAGGACTTGCAGAGCAACGTCGACTCGGCCCAGGCCCAAGTGGCCGCCGAACAGGCGCGGGTGAAGCAGAACGCGGCGGCATTCGTACGCCAGCAAAAACTCCTGCCCAAGGGTTATACCAGCCAGAGTGAATATGACTCGGCCCAGGCCGCCTTGAACAGCAGCCAGAGCGCCTTGAGCGCCGCCCAGGCGCAGTTGGCCAATGCCAAGGATCAGTTGAGCTATACGGCGCTGATCGCCGATGCGCCGGGGATCATTACCGAGCGCCAGGCGGAGGTCGGTCAAGTGGTTCAGGCGACGATGCCGATCTTCAGCCTGGCCCGTGACGGCGACCGCGATGCGGTGTTCAACGTTTATGAATCGCTGCTGGCCGAGAAGCCGAGCGATGACACCATTGTCCTGAGCCTGCTCGACAACCCGGCGATCAAAACCACCGGCACCGTGCGCGAAATCACCCCGGCGGTATCGGCGCAATCCGGTACCGTGCAGGTCAAGGTCGGTCTCAACAGTCTGCCCGACGGCATGCAGTTGGGCTCGGTGGTGAGTGCCACGGCCAGGGGGGCGGGCAAGTCGGTCATCGAGTTGCCGTGGTCGGCGCTGACCAAAAATATCAGTGAACCCGCTGTCTGGATTGTCGACGACAAGGGCAAGGCCCAGTTGCATTCGGTCACTGTCGGCCGCTACCTGACGGGCAAGGTCATCATCAGCGGCGGGTTGAAAGAGGGCGACAAAGTCATCATCGCGGGCGGGCAACTCTTGCACCCTGACATGGAAGTCGAGATTGCCGAAAACACTTACAAGGATCTGACGTGGGGAGCCAAGCCATGAAGCCTTTATGGGCGTTGTCCATCGGGCTGGTGCTGAGCGCCTGTTCCAAAAGCGAACCACCGCCGGCACCGGTACGGCCGGTGTTGTCGATCAAGGTCCAGACCTTGAACGAAGAGGATCTGGGCCGCTTCGCCGGCAGCATCCAGGCGCGCTATCAAAGCGATACCGGCTTCCGTGTGGGCGGGCGGATCGCCAGCCGTAACGTCGATGTCGGCACCGAGGTAGAGAAGGGGACGCTGCTCGCCACCCTCGATCCTTCCGATCAGCAGAACCAATTGCGTTCGGCCCAGGGCGACCTGGCAAAAATCCAGGCGCAACTGATCAATGCCAAGGCCAGTGCCCAGCGTCAACAAGCCCTGTTCGATCGCGGGGTCGGCGCACAAGCGCAACTCGACGCGGCCAACACGGACCTGAAAACCACCCAGGCCTCCCTCGATCAGGCCCGGGCGGCCGTCAACCAGAGCAAAGACCAATTGGGCTACACCGAGCTGCGCGCCGACCATAAAGCCGTGGTCACCGCGTGGAGCGCCGAGGCCGGGCAAGTGGTGACGGCGGGTCAGCAAGTGGTGACCCTGGCGCAACCGGACATCAAGGAAGCGGTGATCGACCTGCCCGATACCCTCGTTGACCAGTTGCCCAGCGATGTGGTGTTTCAGGTCGCTGCGCAACTGGATCCGAGCATCAACACCACCGCCATCATCCGTGAAATCGAACCCCAGGCCCAAAGCGCGACACGCACCCGTCGTGCCCGCCTGACCCTGGCCGAAACGCCACAGGGCTTCCGCTTGGGCACGGCCATCAGCGTCACCCTGAGCTCGGCGGTCAAGCCGCGCATCGAGTTGCCGGTCACCGCGCTGCAGGAGGTCGATGGCAAGCCGCGCATCTGGGTGATCGATGCGCAGAGTAAAACCGTCTCCCCCCGTGACATCACCGTGATCAGCCGCACCGACAGCACCGTGGTGCTGGCTGGCGGCGTGAAGAACGGCGAGCGGGTGGTCAGTGCCGGTGTCAACAGCCTCAAACCGGGGCAGCAAGTGAAAATCGACGAGGACAGTCAATGAAAGGGCCTTTCAACCTCTCGGAATGGGCCCTCAAGCATCAGTCGTTCATCTGGTATCTGATGTTCGTCGCGTTGCTGATGGGTGTGTTCTCGTATTTCAACCTGGGGCGCGAAGAAGACCCGTCGTTCACCATCAAAACCATGGTGATCCAGAGCAAATGGCCGGGGGCGACCCAGGAGGAAACCCTCAAGCAGATCACCGACAGGATCGAAAAAAAGCTTGAAGAGCTCGATTCCCTCGACTACGTGAAAAGCTACACGCGCCCCGGCGAATCGACGGTGTACGTGTACCTGCGCGACACCACCAGTGCCAAGGACATCCCGGAAATCTGGTACCAGGTGCGCAAGAAGATCAACGACATCAAATACCAGTTCCCGCAGGGCATACAGGGGCCGTCGTTCAACGACGAGTTCGGTGACGTCTTCGGGTCGATCTACGCCTTCACCGCCGACGGCCTGACCCTGCGTCAGTTGCGCGATTACGTGGAACAGGCGCGCATGGAAATTCGCGGTGTGCCGGGCCTGGGCAAGATCGAAATGGTCGGCCAGCAGGACGAAGTGCTGTACCTGAACTTCTCCACGCGCAAACTCGCCGCGCTGGGCATCGATGAGCGTCAGGTGGTGCAGAGCCTGCAATCCCAGAACGCCGTGACCCCGGCGGGTGTCATCGAGGCCGGGCCGGAGCGGATTTCGGTGCGCACGTCAGGCAAGTTCGCTTCGGAGAAAGACCTCGCCGAGGTCAACCTCAAGCTCAACGACCGCTACTATCGCCTGGCCGATATTGCCGAAATCAGCCGCGGCTACGTCGATCCGGCCTCGCCGGAATTCCGCTTCAACGGCAAACCGGCCATCGGCCTGGCGATTGCCATGCAGAAGGGTGGCAACGTCCAGGCGTTCGGCAAGGCCTTGCACGCCCGTATCGACGAGTTGACCGCCGACCTGCCGGTGGGCGTCGGCATTTACAACGTGTCCGACCAGGCCGTGGTGGTCGAGGAGGCCGTCGGCGGCTTTACCAGCGCGCTGTTCGAGGCGGTGGTGATCGTGCTGCTGGTGAGCTTCGTCAGCCTTGGCGTGCGCGCCGGCCTGGTGGTGGCCTGCTCGATCCCGCTGGTGCTGGCGATGGTGTTTGTATTCATGGAGTACAGCGGCATCACCATGCAGCGGATTTCCCTCGGTGCACTGATCATCGCCCTCGGCCTGCTGGTGGACGATGCGATGATCACCGTGGAGATGATGGTGACGCGCCTGGAATTGGGCGAGACCAAGGAGCAGGCGGCAACCTTCGCCTACACCTCCACGGCGTTCCCGATGCTCACCGGTACGCTGGTCACGGTGGCGGGCTTCGTGCCGATCGGCTTGAACGCCAGCTCGGCCGGTGAATACACCTACACCCTGTTTGCGGTGATTGCCTGCGCGATGCTGGTGTCGTGGGTGGTGGCGGTACTGTTTGCGCCGGTAATCGGCGTGCACATTCTCAGCACCAAGGTGAAACCCCATGAAGGCGAACCCGGGCGCATCGGCAAGGCGTTCAACGGCGGGCTGCTGTGGTGCATGCGCAATCGCTGGTGGGCCATCGGCATTACGGTGCTGTGTTTTGTGCTGGCGCTGTTTTGCATGCGCTTTGTGCAGAACCAGTTCTTCCCGTCTTCGGACCGCCCGGAAATCCTGGTGGACCTGAACCTGCCGCAAAACGCCTCGATCGACGAAACCCGCCGGGCTGTCGATCGTCTAGAGGCCACGCTCAAGGACGATCCGGACATCGAGCGCTGGAGCACCTACATCGGGCAGGGCGCGATCCGCTTCTATCTGCCACTGGACCAGCAACTGCAGAACCCCTTCTACGCGCAGTTGGTGATCGTCAGCAAAGGCCACACCCGTGAGGCCATGATGCACAAGCTTCGCGAGCGCTTGCGCAACGACTTCGTCGGCATCGGCAGTTATGTCCAGGCACTGGAAATGGGCCCGCCGGTAGGGCGTCCGATCCAGTACCGGATCAGCGGCAAGGACATCGACCAGGTGCGCCGACATGCCATCGACCTGGCCACGGAGCTGGACAAGAACCCGCACATCGGCGAGATCATCTATGACTGGAACGAACCGGGGAAAGTGCTGCGCATCGACATCGCCCAGGACAAGGCGCGGCAGTTGGGGCTGTCTTCCGAGGATGTGGCCAACCTGATGAACGGCATCGTCAGCGGCCAGTCGGTGACCCAGGTCGATGACGACATCTATCTGATCAACGTGGTCGGTCGTGCGGTGGATTCCGAGCGCGGAACGCCGGAAACCCTGCAGAACCTGCAAATCGTCACGCCGAACGGCACGTCGATTCCGCTGCTGGCGTTCGCCACGGTGCGCTACGAACTGGAGCAACCGCTGGTGTGGCGTCGCGATCGCCTGCCGACCATCACCATCAAGGCGGCGATCCGCGACGAGATCCAGCCAACGGACCTGGTGAAAATCCTCAAGCCGTCCATCGACGCGTTCGCAGCCAAATTGCCGGCGGGCTACAAGGTCGCCACCGGTGGTACGGTGGAGGAAAGCGGTAAGGCCCAGGGCCCGATTGCCAAGGTTGTGCCGCTGATGCTGTTCCTGATGGCGACCTTCCTGATGATCCAGCTGCACAGCGTGCAGAAACTGTTCCTGGTGGCCAGCGTCGCGCCGCTGGGGCTGATCGGCGTGGTGATCGCGCTGGTGCCGACAGGCACGCCCATGGGCTTCGTGGCGATCCTCGGGATTCTCGCGTTGATCGGTATCATCATCCGTAACTCGGTGATCCTGGTGACCCAGATCGAGGAGTACGAGCAGAAGGGTTATGCGCCGTGGGATGCGGTGGTGCAGGCCACCGAGCATCGGCGCCGGCCGATCCTGCTGACCGCGGCGGCGGCGAGCATGGGGATGATCCCGATTGCCCGGGAAGTGTTCTGGGGGCCGATGGCCTACGCGATGATCGGCGGGATCGTCATCGCCACCTTGCTGACGCTGCTGTTTTTGCCGGCGCTGTATGTGGCCTGGTACAAGATTCGCGAGCCGAAGAAAGAGACTGTTTAAAAAGCGAGCGCTTCGCGCTCATCGCGAGCAAGCTCGCTCCCACAGGTGTACGCGGTCAACTGTGGGAGCGAGCTTGCTCGCGATGGCGTCGGGACTGACTACACAGCTTTACGCCACACACTCGCCAACCAAGGCTGCTGCTCCCGCGGCAGCCCGGCCGGCCGGTAGTAATGCTCCAACTCGACAAAACCCGCCTCGATCAGCAACTGCTGCCAGGCCGCGAGGTCGTGATACGACCCATAACGCGGCCCGTTCCAGCCTTCCTGATTCTCGCCACGGGGATTGGAACTGAACAACACCCCACCCGGTTTCAACGTTCCCCACAACTGCTTCAGCACCCGAGGCAACTCCTGACGCGGAACATGAAACAACACCGCATTGGCAAAGATCCCGTCGAAACGCTCGACCGGCAGATCGAGCTTCAGAAAGTCCTGCTGCCAGACCTCGCAACCGCTGTCGTCCCGGGCCATCTGCGCGAATTTTTCCGAACCGTCGAGGCCGACAGCCTTGTGGCCCATACGGGTGAACGTCTGCAAATCACGACCCGGTCCGCAGCCAAAATCGAGAATGTCGAAAGGCGCATCGCCCTGAATATGCCGCAACAGGGCATCGATGTTCTGGCTGACGTCGTGATCGCGCGTCCCTTCACGGAAGTCTTCGGCCACTGCGTTGTAATGGCCCAGGGTCGTGGTGGTGATCTGTTCGAGGTCGTCGGGCGTCTGTTTCATCGTCGGGCTGCGCGGGCAATTGAGATTTGGCCAATATACGCCATCAAGTTGGGGGCTGCTTCGCAGCCATTCGCGAGCAAGCCCGCTCCCACATTTAACCGCGTCGAACAAACGGTTTGTGTTCGCCAGAGATCAAGTGTGGGAGCGGGCTTGCTCGCGAAAGCTGCATCACTGACAACGGAATACTAAAGCCTGGCTCAGCTTTTTTTCATCCCCAAACACTCGATGGAGTGATCCACCATCGCCTTGGCAATCTCCAGCAAATGCCAGATCGAGTACACCATCGCCCGATCGGCACCCTTGAGCTGGTCGCCACACTGATACGCCGTGACCGAAGCACAACGCAGCAGATCGGCGACATAGAGCTGGGTGTCTTCGAAGCTCACGTCCTTGCTGACGTTATAGAAGCGCATTTCATCGGGTGGTGCGGGTTGCTTGCCGGTGAGGTGGAAATCGATGGCGCGGTAGAGCGCTGAGCGATCCCTGAGCGGGTCTTCGGTGGAGGTTTCGGGCGGCGGATCGGGGACGGATTTTTCCATGAGTGTTACTCCTATTGCTGCATGGGAGCCATCACTTATCGCCTACTAAACGATTGGGTGGCGGCTGTACGCAGGTTAGTAGGCCGGTCAATAGGAAAACCGGTGCACCCGAAGGTGCCCCACGCACAGCCACCATATTCTGCATGCGGCAAAATTTGCCGGACATGAGCATGGAATCGCTATGCGCCTATTGATCCGGGCTACTAAACCCGATCACTGATGAGCAGTGACGGGCCGAGACTAGCCAGCGGATTTGGCAGGCGCAAGCGAGCGAAATGATCTAGGAAATGTCCTGCAAAGGAAAGGGAACGAGCCTGCAAAATCGCTGATTTCCCTGTACGAAAACTTCCCTCCGAAGGCCAGTGATGACCTGTGGCGAGGGCGCTTTTGTGGCGAGGGGGCTTGTCGGACCGCCGCACCGCCCCGTTGGGTCGCGAAGCGGCCCTAAAATCATTCAATGAGGTGCGTCACCTGTAACTTCTTACAGTTTCGGTCCGGCCCAAAAAGGCCCAGTCTGTCCTCAGTCAAAGCGAAGGACCGTCAATTCCGTGAACGCTCATCACCATGCCGCGACACCGACGCTGTCGGTCATTGACCCGCGCACCCTGGCAGTGCGCAGCGTCGGTTATTGCCGCCACCCGGACAGCCCGGTGATTGATCCACGCATTACCCGGCAAGGCTTCGACGCGGCGGGTCACTTGATCGAGTCCTGGGACCCGCGATTGTGGGGCACGGCGCCGAAACCGAACCTGACCACGCTCTACGGCCTGAGCGGTCAACCGTTGCTGACAGACAGCGTCGATGGCGGATGGCAGTTAAGCTTGCCGGATCAGGCGGGTTCGCCCTGTTCGTTCTGGGATGCTCGCGGCAGTCAGCGTCACACCCGGTTCGACGAACAACAGCGGCCGATCACCGTCACCGAACAGGCTGCGGGAGAACTGCCACGCGTGGTGGAGCGCTTGACCTATGGAGATTGCGGTCCTGCTTTCGCCGAGCACAACCAATGCGGGCAGTTGATCCGTCATGACGACCCGGCCGGCAGTCAGATCTATCCCGAGTATGGAATAGCCGCAGGGGTGTTGCGGGAAGAGCGGCGCTTTCTCGCCGAGCTTGAAACGCCTGACTGGCCGCTCGAACCCGAGGCCCGGGACGAGCTTCTGGAACCCCAGTCGTTCATCACCCGCCACACCTTCAATCCCACGGGCGAGCTACGGCAGCAGACCGACGCCATGGGCAATCTCCGCACTTTCGGTTACGACCTCGCGGGCAAACCGGAAGAGGCCTGGCTGCAAGTGGCCGGGGAGGGGAAACCACTGCAACGACTGGTCAGCGCCATCCGTTACAACGCCCAGGATCAGGTCGAACGTGAAACCGCCGGCAATGGTGTACTGACCCACGCCGAGTACGCAGCCGATGACGGGCGTCTGATCCGGTTGACGGCGATCATCGGCAACCAGCCCCCCTTGCAGGACCTGAACTACGTCTACGACGCGGTGGGCAACATCGTTGAACTGCAAGACCTGTCCCAACCAGTGACCCATTTCAACAACCAGCGCATCGACCCGATCAACCGCTATCGCTACGACAGCCTGTATCAACTGGTCGAAGCCCGGGGTTGGGAGGTCAGTCAGCCGAGCCATGGTCCGGCCCTGCCAGTACTGCTGCCTACGCCGCTGGACCCCAACCAACGGCGTAATTACACGCAACGCTTCGAGTACGACCGAGGCGGGAATTTGATCACTCGCCAGCACAGTGATACGCCTAGGTTTTCGATGTTCACCTCGGCGCTGAGTAACCGCAGCCTGGCGCAGCGCGACGATGGTTCGCTGCCGGGAGAGCCTGAAATCGCTTTGGGTTTCGATGCCTGTGGCAATCAACGGGAACTGCAGCGTGGCCAAGCCATGGACTGGGACCTGCGCAACCAGTTGAGCCGGGTCACGCTGGTCCAGCGCGAAACCGAGCCCGACGACTACGAAAGCTACCGCTACGACCGCCCCGGCCATCGCTTGCGCAAAGTCGGATTCACCCAAAGCAGCGGTCGCACCCTGCGCACCGAGGTCCGTTACCTCCCCAGTCTGGAAATCCATCGCCAGGCCGATGGTGAAGAACATCACGTCATCAGCGTCGAAGCCGGACGCAGCAACGTACGGGCATTGCATTGGCCCGCTGGTGCTCACGACGATCAACTGCGCTACAGCCTCAGCGATCACCTCGGTTCAAGCACCCTGGAACTGGACCATGGGGCAGGCGTGCTGACCCGGGAACACTATTACCCCTTTGGCGGCACAGCGTGCTGGGCGGGGAAAAGTGCGTTGGTGGCGCAGTACAAAACCATCAGCTACTCGGGCAAAGAACGGGATGCGACCGGACTTTTTTACTACGGGTATCGCTATTATGCGCCGTGGTTACAGCGCTGGATAAGTGCGGATCCCGCAGGGCCAGTAAATGGTCTGAATTTATATGGGTTTGTCTCCAATGGTGCAATATCAAGAAAAGATATTGATGGGCGATTCTATGAAGGGAAGGATGATGAAGTCGAACACCGAGTTAAGTCGTTAGGCTACAACATGAGCGACCGCGGAATTTCCGGATTTTCGGAAGAGGAGCGAACAACTGTTGTTGACGCGCTTTCGATAACCGAAAAGATATTTGGTAATGCTTTTGGGATGGCGCAAAAAACACCAGCTATTGCCAAGCAGGTCGTTACAAAAATGACAGGTGACGATGGCACTCATTTCGACCGTGTCGTTAGCGCATGGGGAAAAATTGCTGAATTGGCTAAGTCTTATCAGACTTCGGCAGGGCTGGATAAGCTCGTTAGGGTCGATAATCCATTCAATTCAAATGTTTTTGGCTTGGTTGTGAGTGGCGACACTCATGGACGCATTTTTGTTCAGGGGAACAAACTCAAAAAAGATGCTGTGTTTGGTTTTTTCTTGGCTCATGAAATTAGTCATATTGGTGCTGTGTCTGGATTTTCTGTTGAGGGCCCTTTAACTACAGATTATCTATATTTAACGAAGGACCATAAGCAGCAAGCCAGTTCTGCAAGTGATATCGTACTGGGGAAATTAAGTGCGGATAGCTTTAAGTCATGGCCAAAAGAGACAGAACTTAATTTTGTGAGGAAGGTAATTGAGTTGACGGGAGGAAAGCATGAGTTGGTCGAGGCGGTCGCGGTATTCAATAGCCAGCCAAAGGTACGCTCTGAGATGCTTTCGAATACCGCCGATGTGGTTGCACGTTCGGCCTACGTGTTGAACGATGTTTTCAGACAGGCCATGGCTAAACGTAAAGCAAACACGCCCATCGGCTCGTAAGTGGGGGGCGCTGGCAAACCCGCCACCCACTCATGGTCGTCGGCGTGCCATACCCAGAATATCGATAGATAGGTCCGTTTCGATTTTTTGATCTTTGCCTATCGCTTGTTCAACCCCCGAGCCAACCGATCCCCACCCAACTGAATCACCGCCACCAACGCCACCAGTAACACAATCACCGTCAGCATGATTTGGCTATCAAACCGCTGATACCCATACCGATAGGCAATATCCCCCAACCCGCCCGCGCCAATCGCCCCGGCCATGGCCGAGGAGTTGATCATCGTCACCAGGGTAATTGTGAACCCGCCGACAATCCCCGGCAGCGCCTCAGGCAGCAACACATGCCAGACGATGTGCCAGCGCCGGCAGCCCATGGCTTGCGCCGCTTCGATCAACCCATGATCGACCTCGCGCAAACTGACTTCGGCAATGCGCGCAAAGAACGGCGTGGCTGCGATGGTCAACGGCACCACGGCCGCCCATACGCCATACGTGGTGCCGACGATGAGCCGGGTGAATGGGATCAACGCCACCATCAAAATCAGGAAAGGAACCGAGCGAAACAGGTTCACGAACGCACCCAAAGCGCGGTTCAGCGCCGGGGCTTCGTAGATACCGCCCTTGGAACTGGTGACCAGGATCACCGCCAGCGGAATGCCTGCCAACAGCGCGATGAGCGACGACACGCCGACCATCAGGAACGTGTCGATAAAACCCTGCAGCAAGCGATCAAACCACATAACCCAGCACCTCCACCTGTTGCGCCCAATGGCTGGCGCGTTGACGCAATTCTTCGGCACCGAGGGTTGAGCCCGTCACCGCCAACAGCAGTTGCCCAAGGGCGTGACCCTGTATCCGTTCCACGCCGCCTTGCAGCAATCGCACGCGGCCACCGAGGGCGCTGAACAGTGCCGCCAGGTCCGGCTCGTCGCGTTGGTTGCCGGTGAACTGCAAGCGCAGGACCACGGCTGCATCCGGGGCGTTCGACTGTGGCTGCAAACGGCTTTGCAGTTCTTCCGGCAAGGCGTGTTGCAACGGCGCCAGCAGTGTCTTGCTTACCTCCTGCTGTGGATTGCCGAAGACTTCCCACACCGGCCCTTGCTCGACGATGCGCCCGTGTTCGAGGACGACTACGCGATCACAGATCTCGCGGATCACCGCCATCTCGTGGGTGATCAGCACAATGGTCAGGCCCAGGCGTTGATTGATCTCGCGCAGCAGGCCGAGGATCGATTGCGTGGTCTCCGGGTCCAGTGCAGAGGTGGCTTCGTCGCACAGCAGGATTTGCGGGTCATGTACCAGCGCCCGGGCAATGCCCACGCGCTGTTTCTGCCCGCCGGACAACTGCGCCGGGTAAGCCTTGTGTTTGGCTTGTAGACCCACCAGTTCCAGCAATTCACGGACTTTTTGCTCGCGTTGTTCCTTGGGCACGCCGGCGACTTTCAGCGGCAACTCGACGTTCTGCCAAACGGTCTTGGCCGACATCAGGTTGAAGTGCTGGAAGATCATGCCGATGCGCCGACGCAGTGCCACCAGGCGGTTTTCGTCGAATTCGCCGATGTCGACCTGATCGATCAGTACCCGACCGCTGCTCGGTTGCTCCAGGCGATTGATGGTGCGAATCAGCGACGACTTGCCGGCGCCGCTGCGGCCGATGATGCCGAATACTTCGCCGCGCTGGATCGCCAGGTCGATGCCGTGCAACGCGGCCACCGGTCCTTGCTGGCCGTTGTAGGTTTTGCCCAGGCCGATGAAGCGCACGTGGGCATGGTTGAGTTCGGGATGCAGTTCGGTGCGCTCGGCGTTTTGTGGCTCTGGATTCTCCAGTCGCCGTTGGATGGCGGCGGTCATGCTCAGCTTTCCCAACCGGCTTGATAGAGCTTGCCATGAGCCTTATCCAGTGCGGCGCGCACCGCGGGTGAGTGCTGGTAGATGTCGACGAACTTGATCAGGCGCGGGTCGGTTTTGCTCTTCGGCTGGATCACGAATTGAATCACGTACTCCTTGTGATCGAGGCCGTCGAACAGCAGCGCGGAGCCCGCATCGAAGGTTTTCGACAGGCGAATGTAGGCCGGGTAGCCCTGCACCAGATCGGCATCGTCATAGGCACGTACCAGTTGCACCGCTTCGACCTGGAGGATCTTGATGTTCTTCGGGTTGGCGATGATGTCTTCTTCGGTGGCCTTGTAGCCGACACCGGGCTTGAGGGTGATCAGGCCGGCCTTGGCCAGCAGTTGCAAGCCACGACCGCTGTTGATCGGGTCGTTGGCGATGGCCACGCTGGCGCCTTGCGGCAGTTCGTCGAAGCTTTTGTATTTCTTCGAGTAGAGGCCGACGTTGTTGATGATCCCCGGCGCGAACGGCACCAGGTCGAAACCCGAGGCGGCCTTGGCGTTTTCCAGGAACGGGATGTGCTGGAAGTAGTTCACGTCGATGTCGCCGGCGGCGAGGCTGACGTTCGGCGCGATCCAGTCGGTGAACTCCACCAGCTCGACTTTCAGGCCTTGCTTGGAAGCCTCTTCGACGGCGGCTTCAAGGGGAATGGCGAACGCGGCGGTGGTGCCGATTTTCAGCGGCGTGTCGGCGGCGAAAACCGCAGAGCTGAACAGGCCGAGGGCCAGGGCCAGTGCTTTGACTGGGTGAGAGAGGTAGTGCTTTTTCATGATGAGTTATCCAGTCAGTACATTAAGTTTGTGGTGTCTGTTCGGGCCTCATCGCGAGCAAGCTCGCTCCCACAGGGGAATGCATTCCAAATGTGGGAGCGAGCTTGCTCGCGATGCTTTTAGCGTCGGAAAGTCGAACCGATGTGTTGCTCAGGCAAAAACGCCCCTGCGCGAAACAGCTTTTCGCGCAAGGTCCCATCGTCATAAGCGGTCTTGTACGACCCCCGCCGTTGCAACTCGGGAATCACCAGCTCGATGAAATCCTCATAGCTTTCCGGGGTGACGATGCGGGTCAGGTTGAAGCCATCCAGCCCGGTTTCGGCGATCCACGATTCCAGCTCATCCGCCACTTGCTGCGGTGAGCCGACCACGGTGATGTAGCGGCCACCGAGGGCGTGTTGTTCGAGCAATTTGCGTCGGGTCCAGTCGTTGTTTTGCAGGTGTTTGGTGGCGGACTGGATCGCGTTGCTTTTCACGTACTGGATCGGCTCGTCGATTTCATATTGGGAAAAATCGATCCCGGTGGACGCCGAGAAATGCGCCACGCCGGCCTCTGCACTGGCGTAGCTCAGGTATTCGGCGTGCTTGGCCCAGGCCAGCTCTTCGGTGGCGCCGACGATCACATTCAGGCCCATGAACACCTTGATGTCCTCGGGATTGCGCCCGGCTTCGACGGCACTGGCGCGCACCTTGTCCACCTGAGCCTTGGTCGATGGCTTGTTCTGGCCGCTGATGAACACGCACTCGGCATGCCGCCCGGCGAACAGCAAGCCGCGATCCGAACTGCCAGCCTGGAACAGCACCGGCGTGCGCTGGGGCGAAGGTTCGCAGAGGTGATAACCCTCGACCTGATAGAACTCGCCCTTGTGCTCGACCTTGTGCACCTTCTCAGGCTGCGCATAGATCCGCTGCTGCGGATCGTTCAGCACCGCGTCGTTTTCCCAGCTGCCTTCCAGGAGTTTGTAGAGCACCTCCAGGTACTCGTCGGCCTGGTCGTAGCGACGGTCATGCTCGACCTGTTCGCGCAGGCCCATGGCCTTGGCGGCGCTGTCGAGGTAGCCGGTGACGATGTTCCAGCCGACCCGGCCACGGCTCAGGTGATCCAGCGTCGACAGGCGTCGGGCGAACAGGTACGGCGCTTCGTAGGTGAGGTTGGCGGTCAGGCCGAAACCGAGGTTTTTCGTCACCGCGGCCATGGCCGACACCAGCAACAGCGGGTCGTTGACCGGCAGCTGGATCGACTCTTTCAGCGGCACATCCACCGAGTTCTGGTAAACGTCGTAGACCCCGACGATGTCGGCGATGAACAGGCCGTCGAACAGCCCGCGCTCGAGCAATTGCGCCAGTTCGGTCCAGTATTCGATCGTGTTGTAGCGGGTAGACGTGTCGCGCGGGTGCGTCCACAAACCATGGTTGATGTGCCCGATGCAGTTCATGTTGAAGGCATTGAGCAGGATCTTCTTTTTAGCCATTCAGATGGTCCCCCGCAGTGGCGGGTTTTCATCGTTGAGGTAGTAGTTGCCCACGGCGTGGTACTTCCAGCGCACCGGGTCGTGCAGGGTGTGCACCCGGGCGTTGCGCCAGTGGCGGTCGAGGCCGTGTTCGATCAAGGTCGCCTGACTGCCGGCCAGTTCGAACAGCGTGCTGCCGGCGGCCAGGGAGATTTCGGTGCTCAAGGCGCGGGCTTCGGCGACGGCAATCGACGCGGCTGCGACGGTCTCTGCATTTGTGTCGGCTTGGGCTTTGTCGAGGTATTCACCCGCACGCTCCAGCAGTGCCTCGGCGGCGTGCAGGCGAGTGCTCAGGTGACCGAAGCTCTTGAGGGTCAGTGGATCGTCCGTGGCTTTTTCGTGGGTAGCGTCGATCCATGGCCGGGTTTTGCTGCGCACGAAGTGCAGCGCGTCCTCATACGCAGCGCGGGCGATGCCGGTGTCGATGGCGGCATGGAGAATCTGCGCCAGCGGGCCGACCGGGGTCGGGCGCTCGAAGGCGCTTTGAAAGGGGATGACATCTTCGGCCGCGACGTAGACATCCTCGAACACCACCGAACCGCTGCCGGTGGTGCGCTGGCCGAAGCCGCTCCAGTCGTCAATTACGGTGAGGCCCTTGCTGTTGCGCGGGACGAACGCCAGTTGCTGCACGCCGTTTTCATCCACCACCGAGGTGGGAATGCGCTGGGCGTAAATCGCACCGGTGGCGTAGAACTTGCGGCCATTGATGCGATAGCCGCTGCCGTCGCGGGTCAGGCTGGTGATGCGATCGTGGGCGGTTTTGGTGCCGAGTTCGGCGAGGGCATTGCCGAAGCGCTGGCCGGCCAGGACTTCGGCATAAAGGCGTTTGTTCTGCTCGTGGCTGCCGTTCACCCGCAGCACTTCGAGGGCATAAAAATGGTTCTGCGGTATTTGCCCCAGCGAGCCGTCGGACTGGGCGATCAGGGCGATGACCTTGGCCAGGGTGACGTTGGAAACACCGGCGCCGCCATATTCCTTTGGTACGCTGATGCCCCACAGGCCCGAGCGGGAAAACACTTCCAGTTCCGGGTGTGGCAAGCGGCGCTCGCGGTCGCGCAGGGCGCTGTCGCGTTTGAAATCTTCGGCCAGATCGCTGGCGACAATCAGGGCTTGCTCATCGCTGGTGATGACCGCGACGTGTTGAGAAATGCTCATGTGCTTCTCCAGATGTCTGGTCGTTAAATCCAGGAATGACGATTAGGCAGCGTGCCGTTGAGGCGATAGGCGCCGATGGCGTGGTATTTCCAGCGCACCGGATCGTGCAGCGTGTGCACCCGGGCATTGCGCCAGTGGCGGTCGAGGTTGAATTCGGCGAGGGTGGCGCGGCTGCCGGCCAGTTCGAAAAGCTTTTCGCTGGCCAGTAATGAAATCTCGGTGGTCAGCACTTTGGCTTCGGCCACGGCAATCGAGGCGCGGGCGGCGGACTCGGCGGTGAGCGGTGTGGCGCTGACTTCATCGAGTACCTGCCCGGCCTTGCGCAGCAGCGCTTCGGCGGCGTGCAGTTCGATTTTCAGCTTGCCGATATCGGCGATCACATACAGGTCATCGCTGGCCCGCTCGACCTTGGCGTCGATCCACGGCCGGGCGCGGGTTTTCACGAAGTCGATGGCGTCGTCAATGGCGCCCCGGGCGATACCGGCGTCGATGGCTGCCTGGATCAGTTGGGAGACGGCGCCCTGGATGTTCGGCGTGTCGTTGATCCGCCAGTTATCCACCACCAGTTCGGGATCGACCTGCACGTTGTTGAGCAAAATCGTGCCGCTGGCGGTGGTGCGCTGACCAAAGCCGGACCAGTCATCGACGATGCGCAATCCCGGCGTGCCGCGACGGATGAACGCCAGCACTTGTTTGCCGTCGACGTTCAATGCCTTGACCGCAACCCAATGGGCGAACAGTGCACCGGTGGAATAGAACTTCTGGCCGTTGAGGACGCCGTCAGCGGTGAGGCGTGCCTTCAGTTCCAGGGTGTTTTTGGTGCCGCGCTCCGGCCCGGCATTGCCGATGCGCCAGCCATCCAGGACGCTTTTGAACAGTTGCCTTTTCTGCGTTTCGGTGGCGCTGCCGAGGATCAGGTTAAGAATGCCGAACTGGTTTTGCGGGATCTGCCCAAGCGCCGGGTCGGCGGCGGAAATGATCGCGAAGACCTCGGCCAGGGTGACGAACGAAACTTGCGGGCCACCGTACTCGCGGGGGATGGAAATGCTGCCCAGGCCGCTGCGGGTGAACAGTTCGATTTCAGACCATGGAAGCTTGCGCAACTGGTCGCGTTTGGCCGCTTGCAGGCGTGCGACGTGCGCCAGTTCGTGGGCTGCCTTGATGGCTTGGGCGTCGTTGCGCAAGATTTGTGCGGGCAACAACAACGGGGCGATGTCCAGGTCACTCTGGACGATTGCATCTGCCAGACTGGACATCAGTGCCACTCCTTGGCTGCTCGCAATGCCCTGGCGATCTGCACTGGGGTGATTGTGTTCCGGACCATACCTACCTCACATCTCATGGAAGCGCCGCTTGTGGCCGCGCATGAAAACAAGAATGTCCGGTGGTCCGGTGTATATACCCTAAACGTGTATAAATATTTTATGAACTAACTTCTAGGAATATAGATAGAAGGGTGGCAATGGCGCTGTCGCCAAGATCGCAGCCTTCGGCAGCTCCTACAGGGGTTTATGCCTTAACCCTGTAGGAGCTGCCGTTTTGAATTTCTACCGTAACGACATCATCGTCTGTGAGTCTCGGCAGCCTTGAGGTGCTGTTTCTTCGGGACTTTCAGATAAGGATTGGCGCAACCGATCTTCAGCGTGCGGGCCGGTGCCCAGCGGGAGTTGTTGCCCACCCGATCGAGAATGCAGTACGTCACTTCCAGCCGCAGATCTTCACCGGCTTCGAGGATGATGGCCGGTGGTATCCAGACCTGGATCGGCTGGCCTACATCGGCGGACTTGAGCGGTGGCAGATCCATGCGCACATCGCCCCAGCGCAGGGTGATCTCGTCGTCGACGGCCATGTTCAGGTACGGCTCGATGGTCACGGGAACACCGCGTTTGACCTGGCTCGGATTCACCCCCTGACGGCGAATTGCCTCGGGAATGCTCACCGGTGCCAGGCACTGGTTTTCATCGCCGCACAGCGCCGAGGGTTGGCCGCCAGGACAGTCGAGTTTGATCTGCACGTTTTGACTGGCCGATACCGCCGGCCCCCGGCCAATCTGCATGACCCGGTAGTGAATGCGCGAGGTACCGTTGGCGACAAAACTCTCAGGCACTCGCAACTGCACCGGTCGGCCGACATCACTGGCCGTCAGCACGCGGGAAGCCACGTAGCAGTTGTCCCAGAACAGTTCGACCAGGTCTCCTGCGTCCATGGCGGGGTAGGGTGCCACATCGATCAGCAGGTGCGCTGCGCAGGTGACGTTGATGCCGGCCTTGTTCGATTGCGCCAGGGTCGGGGCTGCAAACCCGGATTTGTTCGAGGTGCTATTCATGAAGTCTCCTTGAAGTCTTGCAACGAAGTCCGTTTCTGGAATATCAAAAACCAATAATTGAACAGATAAACCATTCATTACTTTGAGCGGGAATAATGAGTTTAATGTGGTGGGTGTCGCCGGCTGGAGACTAGATAAGAGTCCGGGAGATCCGCTGTCAATAAGATTTGTTAGTTATGGTGGTTGTGTGGCGCTATTCAGAAAGTTCCTACGGTTTCAAGTAATTAAACCGTGCTTGTGCGTCGAAGTTTTCTGCTGAAAGCGGATGAATACGGGCGGATTGGTGCAAGTCCTGGGCACCGTCCTACGACGGAGGATCTGGTTGAATTGGCATTGCTTAATTATCGTGAAGCATATATTTGTACCGTGCGCGCGTACAGGATATGCATGTTTAATAGGTGAGTTTTGTTTGGTATTAATGAGGGGGCTTTCGAGGGGTGTCACTTCCATCCATGGAAGTTTACCGTTGTTGCGCAGGGCTGTTAGTTATGAGCGTTATTCAGGAACTTGCTCAGGAACTGCCGGGTTCGTTCTTCTTTCGGGTTGGCAAACAACGCCTTCGCTTCGCCTTGTTCGACGATTACGCCCTTGTCGAAAAACACCACACGGTTGGCCACGTCCCGGGCAAAACCCATTTCGTGGGTGACGATCACCATGGTGCGTTTTTCTTCAGCCAGGCCGCGGATGGTCGCCAATACCTCGCCCACCAGTTCCGGGTCGAGGGCCGAGGTCGGCTCATCGAACAGGATCACTTCGGGCTCCATCGCCAGCGCCCGGGCAATCGCCACGCGCTGTTGCTGGCCACCGGAGAGGCGTCGCGGGTAAGCGTCCTCCTTGCCCGCCAGACCGACCTTGGCCAAGAGTTTTTTACCCAGGGCTACAGCGTCGGCGTGCGGGGTCTTCTTGACCACGATCGGGCCTTCGATGACGTTTTCCAGGGCGGTGCGATGGGGGAACAGGTTGAAGTTCTGGAACACGAAGCCCACGTGCTGGCGCAAACGTCGCACCAGGCTCTGCTGCTGGTTCAGGGGACGGCTGGTATCGATCTCGATATCGCCGACCTTGATCCGGCCGCTGGTGGGTTCTTCCAGGAAATTCAGGCAGCGCAGGAAGGTGGTCTTGCCCGAACCGCTGGGGCCGATGATCGCGACCACCTCGCCTTCCTTGACCTCAAGATCGATGCCGTTGAGCACGACTTGACCCTTGAACTGCTTTGTCAGTTTTTCCACGACAATCATTGGGTCAGGACTCCTGGTCGTGCCGATTGACCCGCGCTTCCAACTGGTTCTGCAGGTGCGACAGCACCGTGGCCAGGACCCAGTAGATCAATGCGGCGGCAAGATACATGGTGAAGATTTCGAAGGTACGGGCGGTGATCAGCTGTGCCTGACGGAACAGCTCCGGCACCTGGATGGTAGCGGCCAGCGCCGTGTCCTTGACCAGCGAGATGAAGCTGTTGCCCAGCGGCGGCAATGCGGTGCGCATGGCCTGCGGCAGGATGGCCCGGCGCAGGGTTTGCGCGCGGGTCATGCCGATACTGGCAGCGGCTTCCCACTGGCCGCGCTCGATGGAGCTGATCGCGGCACGCAGGATTTCGCAGGCGTAGGCGGCCATGTTCAGCGAGAAGCCGATCAGGGCCGCCGGCAGCGGATCAAGTTCCAGACCCAATTGCGGCAAGCCGTAATAGATCACGAACAGTTGCACCAGCAACGGCGTGCCGCGAAAGAACGACACGTAGATGCGGGCGATCCAGCTCACCAGCTTGAAGCGCGACAGGCGCATCAGCGCCAGGCCGAACCCCATCACCAGGCCGAAGAACATCCCGCCCAGGCTGAGGATGACCGTGTAGTACGCGCCCTTGAGCAGAAAGGGCACGGAGTCCAGTGCGAGTTGGAAAGCTTCTTCCATTATTGAGTGACGTCAGCGTTGAAGTATTTTTCCGAGAGTTTTTTCAGGGTGCCATCGGCGCGCAGCTTGTCGATCGCCTTGTTCACCGCGGCCAGCAGTTCAGGCTCGCCTTTGCGCAGGGCAATGCCGGCTTCCTGACGGGAGAATGCGTCACCGGCGGCGGTGGTGTCCTTGGCCTTCTTGGCGTATTCCAGTGCAGCCAGACGGTCGATCAGAATGGCGTCGATACGGCCGACACGCAGGTCCTGGAACTTGGTCGGATCATCTTCGTAAGTGCGGATGTCAGCGGTCGGCACGTTGGTTTTCACCCACTCTTCGTAGTTGGTGCCCAGGCCTACACCGACTTTCTTGCCACCCAGGTCGGCAGCGGTCTTGATGTTCAGCTCGGGGGCCTTCTTGGTCAGCACCAGTGCCTGGATACCGGAAACGGTGTACGGCTCGGAGAAGTCATACTTCTTCTTGCGCTCTTCAGAGATGGTCACCTGGTTGATCACTGCGTCCAGGCGCTTGGATTCCAGGGCTGCGAGGATGCCGTCCCATTTGGTCGGTTGCAGTTTGACCTTGACGCCCAGCTCTTTGGCCAGGGCTTCGGAGAACTCGACTTCGAAGCCGGTCAGTTTGCCGTCGGCATCGACGAAACTGAACGGTGGGTAAGTGCCTTCCAGGCCAACGTTGATCACGCCGGCGTCCTTGATTTTTTGCAGTTGCTCACCGGCAACGGCTTGGCCAATCAGGCCGGCGCTCAGTGCCAGGCCCAGCGAGCCCACCAGCAGATTGCGACGTAGTGCGGAAAAATTCATGACAAGCCCCTGTGTTTTCTTATGGAAGACGCTTTAGGAAAGTTGGCAAATTCGGGAATCGGACGACTGCGATATCCTGCCCTAATGCAGCTTATGCGTCTCGCTGCAAATTCACCTGTAGCATGACTATATGATGGCGTTTTTAGAATGGAAAATAATAATTATTCTTCTGGTTATTCCATTTTTGAATAGCTTGCGTTTTTACTGTAGGAGCGAGCCTGCTCGCGATGGTCGTCAACGATAACGCGGGCAACCTGACACCCCGCGGTGCCCTGTCGTCCATCGCGAGCAGGCTCGCTCCTACAGAAAATCCTTATAGGCAAACAACGCCGGCGCCCCGCCAGTGTGCAGGAAGATAATCGGACCCTCGTCGAAACGCTGACGCCCGATCCCGTCCAGCAAGCCTGCCATGGCCTTGCCAGTGTAGACCGGGTCCAGCAGCAAGCCTTCCTGACTCGCCAGCAGCTTCACCGCCGCCAGTGTTCCGGCATTCGGCTCGCCATAACGCGGGGCAAAGTATTCGTCCCACAACTCGACCTTGAAAGCATCCGGCAAGCTCACACCCAGCAGCTCGGCAGTGCGTTCGGCCAGGCCTTGAACCTTTGGCCGCTGGTCTTCATCGCTGCGCGAGACCGTCACGCCGATCACTGGCAGGTCCGGCAGTGCTTCACTCAAGGCCAGTGCCAGGCCACTGTGGGTACCGGCACTGCCCGAGGCCAGGACCACGGCAGCGAACGTCAGGCCGGTGTCCTTGATCTGTTCGGCCAGTTCCAGCCCGGCACGTACATAACCGAGTGCGCCCAGCGCGTTGGAGCCTCCGATCGGCACCAGGTACGGCTTCTTGCCGTTGCTGCGCAGTCGGCCAGCCAGGGCTTGCAGTTGTTCGTCGGCGTTGTCGAGGTTTTCCACCAGTTCGACCTTGGCATCGAACAGGTCGAGCAGCAGGCGGTTGCCGTTGCCGGTGTAATTGTTGTCATCGGTGCCGAGGGGGTTTTCCAGAAGGGCTACGCAGCCCAGACCCAGTTTCGCCGCAATGGCAGCCGTCTGGCGCACGTGGTTCGATTGCAGCGCGCCGGCGGTGATCAAGGTGTCGGCACCCTGGGCCAGCGCATCGGCGGCCAAGTATTCGAGTTTGCGTAGCTTGTTGCCGCCCATTGCCAGCGGCGTCAGGTCATCGCGTTTGACGTATACGTCACGACCCAGCCAGGTCGACAGGCGTTCGAGTTTTTCCAGGGTGGTGGGTTGACCGAGCAGGTCGAGGCGGTTAAAGCGGGCGAGCTGTTGTTTGATCATGGGTCCGTACTGGCCGTGGAAGATCTCCGGACTATAGGCACGCGAAAAAAGCTGGGCAACCGTCAATTGCTTATAGCTAATCGTAATGAGCACAGCATTATTGGTTCTTAATTTGCCCCGCTGCCCTTGCCGTAAAGTAATCGCCGTCAGTGCGGCCAGACAGTCCGGTCGCCCGTGAGGAGTTTTTACCGTGAGTGAGCGTTCCAGCCATTGGCAATTGCAGACCATCGTCAGCCAACTGCGCACCGCGCGTGAGCAGTGGCGAGCGCAAAATGGCCGGGCCAGTACCGAGCAGGGCGGTCGCGAGCTGCCCTCCCGGGCGGCCATGGCAGAGATTCTCGAAGCCTTGTGCGGTGCGCTGTTCCCGATGCGCCTGGGGCCGGTTGACCTGCGCGAAGAGAGTGAAGACTTCTACGTCGGCCACACGCTGGATGTGGCGTTGAATGCGCTGTTGGCCCAGGCGCGACTCGAATTGCGCTATGCCGCGCGCCACAGTGCCCAGGCCGATACCGAAGTCGAAGCCAAGACCATCCAGATCATCCAGGACTTCGCCCTCGCCCTGCCGGGGTTGCGCAGCCTGTTGGACACCGACGTACTGGCGGCCTATCACGGCGACCCGGCGGCACGCAGTGTCGATGAAGTGCTGTTGTGCTATCCGGGGATCCTGGCGGTGATTCACCATCGGCTGGCCCACCATTTGTATCGTGCCGGACTGCCGTTGCTGGCGCGTATCAGCGCGGAAATCGCCCACTCGGCCACGGGCATCGACATTCACCCTGGCGCGCAGATCGGCCGCAGTTTCTTCATCGACCACGGCACCGGCGTGGTGATCGGCGAAACCGCGATCATCGGCGAGCGCGTGCGGATTTATCAGGCCGTGACCCTGGGCGCCAAGCGCTTCCCGGCGGACGAAGACGGCCAGTTGCAGAAAGGCCAGCCGCGGCATCCGATTGTCGAGGATGACGTGGTGATTTATGCCGGGGCGACGATTCTGGGGCGGATCACCATAGGCCAGGGTTCGACCATTGGCGGCAACGTCTGGCTGACCCGCAGCGTGCCGGCGGGCAGCAACCTGACCCAGGCGAATCTGCAGCATGAAGATGGGGCGCAGAAGTAGGCCTTTGAATCTCCGTTGTCTGGTCTGGCCTCATCGCGAGCAAGCTCGCTCCCACAATGTTTTTCGTCGTTCACAACGCTTGCGTCCGGCTCAAATCAACTGTGGGAGCGAGCTTGCTCGCGATTGGATTTCAAGCCGAATCGAGTCGCCAATCCCGCACCAGATCCTCCCTTGAGCTAGCGTACAACCACTACCGCCGAGCCCTGCGATTAGTCCTTAGCCCCCTATCCATGTTTAACTTGAACGTTCATTCAAGTTAAACCGGTGGTTCGCCGCCCGCTCACAACAGGAGGCTTGCCTTTGCTGAGTCCGATTTCTACAGCCACGTTTTACCCCTTCGAGGTGCACCGTACATGAGTGCATCGTCCATCCCTCCAAGCGGCCTGGTCCGCATGAATCCGCCGGTGTTCTGGTTCTCGGCGAGTTTCATTCTGTTGTTTGGTGTCGTTGTCATCGCCATGCCCGAGCAGGCCGGTGCCTGGTTGCTGGCGGCGCAAAACTGGGCGGCCAACACGGTCGGCTGGTATTACTTGCTGGCGATGACCCTGTATCTGGTCTTCGTGGTGGTCACCGCCTTGTCCGGCTACGGCAAGATCAAGCTCGGTGCCGACCACGACGAGCCCGAATTCAGCTATTTGTCATGGGCCGGCATGCTGTTCGCCGCGGGGATCAGCATCACCCTGTTTTTCTTCTGTGTGTCCGAACCGTTGACCCACATGTTGCAGCCGCCGCAAGGCGAGGCCGGCACGGCGGACGCGGCGCGTCAGGCGATGCAGATTCTGTTTTTGCACTGGGGTTTGCATGGCTGGGGCGTGTTCGCCTTTGTCGGTATGGCGCTGGCCTATTTCGCCTATCGCCACAACCTGCCGCTGGCCCTGCGCTCGGCGCTGTATCCGCTGATCGGCAAGCGCATCAATGGCCCCATCGGCTACGCGGTGGATGGCTTCGGCATCATCGCCACGGTGTTCGGCCTTGGCGCCGACATGGGTTTTGGTGTGTTGCACCTCAATTCGGGCCTGGACTACCTTTTCGGCATCGCCCACACCCAGTGGGTTCAGGTCGGCCTGATCACCCTGATGATGGGCGCGGCGATCATCGTTGCGGTGTCGGGCGTCGACAAGGGCGTGCGAGTCATGTCCGACATCAACATGCTGCTGGCCTGCGCGCTGTTGCTGTTCGTGTTGTTCGCCGGGCCCACGCAGCACTTGCTCAACACCCTGATCCAGAACCTCGGCGATTACCTCGGCGCCTTGCCGATGAAGAGTTTCGACCTCTATGCCTACGATAAACCCAGCGACTGGCTGGGCGGCTGGACGGTGTTCTATTGGGCCTGGTGGATCGCATGGTCGCCGTTCGTGGGCTTGTTCATCGCGCGGATTTCCCGTGGCCGCACCATCCGCGAATTTGTCTTCGGTGTGCTGCTGATTCCGCTCGGCTTCACCCTGGCGTGGATGTCGATCTTCGGCAACAGCGCCATCGATCAAGTGCTCAACCACGGCATGAGTGCGCTCGGCATGTCGGCTATCGACAATCCGTCGATGACGCTCTACCTGCTGCTGGAAACCTACCCGTGGAGCAAAACCGTCATCGCGGTGACGGTGTTCATCAGCTTTGTGTTCTTTGTCACCTCCGCCGACTCCGGCACAGTGGTGCTGTCGACGTTGTCCGCCAAGGGCGGCAATCCCGATGAAGACGGGCCGAAATGGCTGCGGGTGTTCTGGGGCGCAATGACCGCACTGGTGACCAGCGCGCTGCTGTTTTCCGGCAGCATCGATGCGTTGAAGTCGGCGGTGGTCCTGACTTCGTTGCCGTTCTCGCTGATCTTGCTGTTGATGATGTGGGGCCTGCACAAGGCGTTTTATCTGGAGTCGCAGAAGCAGATTGCGCAGATGCATTCGTTGGCACCTGTGTCCGGGTCACGACGCGGCGGCTGGCGGCAACGCCTGAGCCAGGCCGTGCATTTCCCGTCGCGCGACGAGGTTTATCGCTTCCTCGATACGACGGTACGACCGGCCATTGAGGAAGTGTCGGCGGTGTTCCGCGAAAAGGGGCTGCACGTGGTCATGCACCCGGACCTGGCCCATGACAGCGTCAGCCTGGAAATCGGCCACGGCGATCAGCATCCGTTCGTTTATCAGGTGCAGATGCGTGGCTATTTCACGCCTTCGTTTGCCCGTGGCGGCATGGGTTCCAAGCAACTCAACAATCGCCGTTACTACCGGGCCGAAGTGCATCTGAGCGAGGGCAGCCAGGACTACGACCTGGTGGGCTACACCAAGGAACAAATCATCAACGACATCCTCGACCAGTACGAGCGGCACATGCAGTTCCTGCATCTGGTGCGTTGATCGCGGGCGGGGCGCCGGGGCATGTCAGCTCTCGGCGCTCAGCACCATGAACAACACCAGCGCCGCCACCGGGATACTGAACACCATCGTGCCGATCCCCAGTTCCGTACTCAACGACTGGCCGGCGGTCACCACGCCGATGGCGCCGTTGATCACTGTCAGCGCCAGCCACAGGATCACGAAACTGTAGGTGAGTGTCTGGCGGCTGAAGCCGAGTTTCTCGCCGATGAACAGCATCATCGCGAGCAGGACCAGGCCGAAGGTGATGATGATGGTGGTGTGCATGGCTTCTTCCGTCCTTGCGATCGTTATCGCGTCTTCGTTGCTTTGGCGACTGTGTTCCTGTCGACCCGGATCACGCAAGCCTGTCGCTGTTCTGTTCGATTGTGCGGGCAGAATGAATTTCTGTGAAACGTTTCAGCATTTAGTCGAATCCCGGGTTTTCTGGCGTTGATCCGGGCGTATGCTGGGCAACTGGCGAAGCAGTCGATACCAGATTCAAGACCGACAAGAGAGGATTCGATGACTTACACCGCTGCCGAAAACCGCTACGACTCCATCCCATACCGCCGCGTGGGTCGCAGTGGGTTGGTGCTGCCTGCGCTGTCGTTGGGCCTGTGGCACAACTTCGGCGACAGCACGCCGATCGATACCCAGCGCGCGTTGCTGCGCACGGCGTTCGATCTGGGGATCAACCATTTCGACCTGGCCAACAACTACGGCCCGCCCTATGGCAGTGCCGAAATCAACTTCGGCCGTTTGCTGCGTGAAGACTTCAAGCAGTACCGTGACGAGTTGATCATCTCCAGCAAGGCCGGTTGGGACATGTGGCCGGGGCCTTACGGTCAGGGCGGCGGTTCGCGCAAATACGTGCTGGCCAGCCTCGACCAGAGCCTGCAGCGCCTGGGCGTGGACTATGTCGACATCTTCTATTCCCACCGTTTCGACCCGGACACGCCACTGGAAGAAACCGCCAGTGCGCTGGCCACCGCGGTGCAGCAGGGCAAGGCGCTGTACATCGGCATTTCGTCTTATTCCGGGGTGAAAACCCGCGAAATGGCGGCCTTGCTCAAAGAGTGGAAAGTCCCGCTGCTGATCCACCAACCGGCCTACAACCTGCTCAATCGCTGGGTGGAAAAAGACCTGCTGGACACCACCGAGGAACTCGGCACGGGTGTGATTGCATTCACGCCGCTGGCGCAGGGATTGCTGACGGACAAGTACCTCAACGGCGTGCCGACGGATGCGCGGGTCAATCGTCCGGGGGGTGGTTCGTTGCAGGCATCGCACTTGTCCGAGGCCAACATCGCCCAGGTGCGCGCACTCAACGAAATCGCCAGGCGTCGTGGCCAGAGCCTGGCGCAACTGGCGCTGGCCTGGACCCTGCGTGATCCACGGGTCACTTCGGCATTGATTGGCGCGAGCCGGCCGGAGCAGATCATCGAGAACGTCGGGGCGTTGAAGAACCTGAGCTTCAGTGCAGAGGAACTGGCGGAGATTGATCGGTTTGCCCAGGAGGGCGGGATCAATCTTTGGGAGAAGCCTTCGATGGCTGAGTAAGAGTCAGGCGCCGGGTCTTCTGGTGCCTGTCCTGGCCTCATCGCGAGCAAGCTCGCTCCCACAGGTTGGTGGTCGACACAAATCCAATGTGGGAGCGAGCTTGCTCGCGATGAGGCCTGAACAGGCAATGAAAATGTCAGGGATTCACCGAAAAAAAGGCACATCCCCCAACACCGTCGCCCGCTGCATCACCCGCCGCGCCGGCCGGTAATCATCCACGGCGTAATGCTGGGTCACGCGGTTGTCCCAGAACGCAATGTCGTCCTGCTGCCAGCGCCAGCGAATGGTGAATTCCGGCCGCGTCGCGTGGGCAAACAGAAACTTCAGAATCGCCTCGCTTTCGGTTTCCGACAATTCGTTGATCTTCGAGGTGAAGCCTTCGTTGACGAACAGCGAACGCCGCCCGCTCACCGGGTGCGTGCGGATCACCGGGTGCGACAGGGGCGGATTCTTGCGCCGTGCTTCCTCCCACTGAGCCAACGCTTCGGGCGTGTTGCCATAGCGCTCCAGCGGGAACGAACGGGTGAAATCGTGGGTGGCGGTCAGGCCTTCGAGCAAGGTTTTCACCGGTGTCGACAGCGCCTCGTACGCGGCAATTCCGCTGGCCCACAAGGTGTCGCCGCCAAACTCCGGCAGCAGCTTGGCGCTGAGCACCGCGCCCATGGCCGGGGTCGGCAGGAAGGTCACGTCGGTGTGCCAGATCGCGTTATCGCGCACGTCAGTGACGGCGGTGTCGAGGATCAGCACTTGCGGCTGTTCCGGCACATTGGGGTAGATCGGGTGAATGTGCAGGTCGCCGAAATTCGCGGCGAATCGCGCCTGTTGCTGTGGCGTGATCGGCTGGTCGCGAAAGAACAGCACCTGATGCTTGAGCAGGGCCCGCTCGATGGCGTCGCGTTGTTCCGCGCTCAGTGGCTGGCTGATGTCGATGCCGCTGATCTGTGCACCGAGGGCAGAACTCAAAGGGACGATGGTCAACTGGCTCATGGGTGGTTCTCATTGATCCGGGGTGTCGAGCTTTTGTGGGAGCGAGCTTGCTCGCGATAGCGGACTGTCAGGCGACACAAGTGTTGAACGTGCAACCGCCATCGCGAGCAAGCTCGCTCCCACAGGGGTACTCACAGGGCAATTATTCAGTGGGCCTGGCCATGCCACGGCACCAATTTGCGTTGCAGGGCGCGAAGGCCCAACTCCATCGCAAAGGCGATCAGTGCGATCACCAGAATCCCCAGGACCACCACATCGGTGACCAGGAACTGCGCGGCCGATTGCACCATAAAGCCAAGACCGCTGGTGGCGGCGATCAATTCGGCGGCGACCAGGGTCGACCAGCCGACACCAAGACCAATGCGCACCCCGGTCAGAATGTCCGGCAAGGCACTCGGCAAGATCACGTGGCGAATTAACTGTGCGCGAGTGGCACCCAACGACTGCGCGGCACGCAATTTGGCCGGGTCGACCGTGCGCACGCCGGTGGCGGTGGCGATGGCAATCGGGGCGAAAATCGCCAGGTAAATCAGCAGCACTTTCGACAGTTCGCCGATGCCGCACCAGATCACGATCAGCGGCAGGTAGGCCAGTGGTGGAATGGGCCGGTAGAACTCGATCAGCGGGTCGAGCACGCCGCGGGCGATACGGTTGGCGCCGATGGCGATACCCACCGGCACGGCGGTGAGAATCGCAAAGCCGAGGCCCAGGCCGATGCGGCTCAGACTCGCGCCGAGGTGCTGCCACAGGGTTGAGTCCATGTAACCCGAGGTCGCCAGCAGCCAGCCTTTTTGCAGCACGGCGGAGGGCGGCGGCAGGAACAGCGGCTCGATCAGACCGGTCGCGGTCACGGCCCACCAAATGACAATGAGCGCGGCCAGTGTCAGCACGCTGATCCAGCGAGTGCTCAAGCGGCGTCGTGCGGCAGGCACAGGAGTGCCTGGCTTTATCGCGACGACGGGAATTTCGTAACTGCTCATGCGCGCTCCTGCCGCTGGGCGGCGCTGCGTTGGGAGAACACTTTGGCGAGTACGTGTTCGCGGGTTTCGATAAAACGCGGATCGGATTTGATCGAGCGGGCCGACTCACCGGCGGCATAACGCTGACCGAAATCGAGGCTCAGGCGCTCGACGATTTGCCCCGGGTTCGGCGCCAACAGAATCAGGTCGGTGGCGAGGAACACGGCTTCTTCGATGTCGTGGGTAATCAGGAACACCGGCTTGGCGGTGCGCTGCCAGACTTGCAGCAACAGCTCCTGCATCTGCTCGCGGGTGAAGGCATCCAGGGCGCCGAAAGGTTCGTCCATCAACAACACGCGCGGGTCGGCGGCGAGCGCGCGGGCCAGGCCGACACGCTGCTTCTGGCCACCCGAGAGCTGCCAGATGCGGCGCTGGTCAAAGCCGGAAAGATCGACCAGGGCGAGCATTTCCCGGGCACGCGCTTCGCGTTTGTCCCGGGCAATACCGGCCAGCTCCAGGCCGAAGCCGACGTTGGCCAGTACGTCTTGCCAGGGCAGCAGCGCGTCGTCCTGGAACACCACGCCGCGCTCGGCGCTCGGGCCTTTGACGGGCACGCCGTCGAGGGTGATGCGCCCGGCGCTGGGTTCGACGAAACCGGCAATCAGGTTCAAGAGCGAAGTCTTGCCACTGCCGGACGGGCCAAGGGCGACCAGCAATTGCCGGGGCCCGAGGCTCAGGGATATATCCGCCAACACCGGTTCCGGGTTGCCGGGGTACTGTGCGCTGATGCGCTCCAGCTGTAGCAAAGCCATCGCAGTCAACTCCCGATCAATTGGTGATGAACTTGGCGCTGACGTACGGCGCGTAGTCCGGCAGCACGGCCTCGACCTTGCCTTGTTCCTTGAGGAACGCCGCGGTGTCGGTGATGGCTTTGGTGGTCGGCGCGCCGAGGGTGAGCACCTGATCAGCTGCCAGCGGGTAGACGTTGCCTTGCAGCAGCAGCGGAATATCGCTGGCCTTGGCGCCGGACAGTTTTACCAGCTTGTCGACGTTGCCCTGGTTGGCGAGCCAGGCCTGTGGGTCTTTGCGGTAGTCGGCGTAGGCGTCGAGGGTCACTTTGGCGAACGCGGTGACGATTTCCGGATGCTTCTCGGCGAAATCCTTGCGCACGATCCAGGCATCGAAGGTCGGGGCGCCGAACCTGGCCAGTTCACCGGAAGTGATCAGTACCTTGCCGTTTTCCTTGGCCACGCCGAGGGCTGGATCCCACACGTAGGTGGCGTCGATGTCACCGCGTTTCCAGGCGGCGATGATCGCCGGTGGCGCCAGGTTGAGAACGGTGACTTTCGAGGGATCGATGTTCCAGTGCTTCAGTGCAGCGAGCAGGCTGTAGTGGCCGGTGGATACAAACGGCACGGCGATTTTCTTGCCGATCAGGTCTTGCGGGGACTTGATCCCGGAGCCGTCGCGGGCGACCAAGGCTTCGGCGGCGCCGATCTGGGTGGCGATGAGGAAAGTTTCCACCGGGACTTTGCGAGTGATGGCAGCGGTCAGAGGGCTGGAACCGAGGTAGCCGATCTGCACGTCGCCGGAGGCGATGGCGGCGATGATATCGGCACCGTTGTCGAATTTGCGCCAGCTGATATCGGCCTTGGTGGCCTTTTCGTAAGCGCCGTCGGCCTGGGCGACTTTCGCCGGGTCAACGGTGGTCTGGTAGGCGACGGTGACGTCGGCCGCCTGGGCAAAGAAACTCGCGGTAGCCAGGGTTGCGGCCGCCAGCAAGCGTAGAGGGAAAGTCAGTTTCATCAGAAAGCTCCTTGTCAGGCGACCGAATGTCGGCGTGAGAAAGAGACTAAATGATCTAAGAATTAGAAAATAAATAACTTTTTAGTATTAGCTTATGAGAGGAAAACTTGAGGAGCGACCGCTACGCGGTCATCGCGAGCAAGCTCGCACACATTGGAGTTTCGGTGAACACAATATTTGCTCACGACGGAATTCAGTGTGGGAGCGAGCTTGCTCGCGATAGGGGTCTTGAAGATTACTCAGGAATCCGCAACGACTGCCCCGGGTAGATTTTGTCCGGGTGCGACAGCATCGGTTTGTTGGCTTCGAAAATCTTGTTGTACTTGTTGGCATCGCCGTACACGCGCTTGGAAATCGCGCTGAGGGTGTCGCCCTTCACGACGGTGACAAACACCGCGGCCTTCACCACCGGCCCGGTCACGGTAATCTGATCATCCACGCTGCCAACCCCGGCAATATTGCCCACGGCCAACAGAATTTTTTCCTTCTCTTCCTGGCTTGCCACCTCGCCGGTCACGGTCACTTTGTCACCATCAACCGTCGCCTGCACATTCGGGTTGCCCAGGCCTACCTTGCTGATGTGCTCCTTCAACTGCTCACTGGCATTGGCGTTGCCTGGCGTCAGCAAATCCAGCAGTTTTTCGCCTGCCTCCTTCACAAAACTCAAAAGACTCATGGTGCACTCTCCTTGGGTTTGGGGTTCCAGACGCAAAAGCCTAGACCACGGCCGTCACTTGCGAATCCAACCCGACCAATGACCCCGCTTGCGATAGAATCCGCCCCTTCCCGCGCCCAGGAGCGAAGATGGACATCAAGCAGCTGAAATTCCTCATCGCGCTCGACGAAACCCGCCATTTCGGCCAGGCCGCCGCACGCTGCCACATCACCCAGCCGACCCTGTCCATGCGCCTGCGCAGCCTCGAAGAAGAACTCGACCTGCCGCTGGTCAATCGCGGCCAGCGCTTCGAAGGCTTCACCGCGCCGGGCGAGCGGGTGCTGGCCTGGGCGCGCACGGTGTTGGCGGCCTATGACGGCTTGTATGCCGAGGCCGCCGCCTGTCGCGGCAATCTGGTCGGCACGTTGCGCCTGGGCATGGTGCCCTTGTCGAGCTTTGATCCGCTGCCGCTGCTGCAACGCCTGCACGCCGAACACCCGAACCTGCGCTTCGAGCTTTCAGCGTTGAGTTCGGAACAGATCCTCGAACAACTGGCGAACAATCGCCTGGATCTCGGTGTTTCCTACCTGGAACGCCTGGACGCCGAACATTTTGACTCCCTGGCCTTCAGCGAAACCCGCATGGGCCTGCTCTACGACCAGCGCTTCTTCACCTTTGGCGAGGCGCCGCTGAGCTGGGAATCGTTGATCGAACTGCCACTGGGCATGCTCACCAGCGGCATGCACTTTCGCCAGTCCATCGACCATAACTTCCATAGCCGCGGCCTCACCCCACAACCCTTGCTGCAGACCGACGCCGTCCATCAACTGCTTCAAGCCGTGCATGGCGGCCTGTGTTGCGCCGTGATGCCCTTGGACGGTGGCCTCGAAGGGCTGACCGACCACTTGCGCCTGCAACCGATCGAGAACGCCCAGACCCTTGGCCGCCTGGGGCTGATCATGCGTCGCAGCGCGCCCCGCTCAGCTCTGGCGGAAGCCTGTTTCGCGATCTATCAGCAATCACTGACGAGCGCTTGATCGACGGCATCTATCGGTAGATCAGTATTAGCGATTAGACGCGACAGTTTGCCGCGCCTAGTCTTAAAGCTGATCAAACCGTGGGTGATGCCATGAACACCAAGCGCCCTGCCTGCGCGGCGCCTGCCCTCGAAACGCCCGCGCCCGCCGCCAGCCAGACGTACAGCTACAGCAACTTCCGCCCCACCGAAACGGAAAGCGTCGAATCGGACAGCACCGCGCTGGCCGAGGAAGTCGCGTTGGCAATTGCCTATAACGGCATCAGCCAGGCGGTCATGCTGGTAACGCCAACGGATCTGGAGGACTTCATTGTCGGCTTCAGCCTGGGCAGCGGCATCATCCAGGACGCCACGGACATCTACGACCTGCAACTGACCGGCTCGGGCTCGGCGCAATACGCGCAAGTGACCATCGCCAATCGCGCCTTCTGGAACCTCAAGCAGCAGCGTCGGCAACTGGCCGGCACCAGCGGTTGCGGGTTATGCGGCGTGGAAGCGGTCGAGCAGGCCTTGCCGGACCTTCAGGTATTGCCCGGTGCTCCGCTGCCACCCGTTGAATGGCTCGATGGCCTGCGCCAGCGCATCGGCGCCTTCCAGCCGTTGGGCCAGCATTGCGGTGCGGTGCACGCAGCGGTGTTCATGAACGATCAGGGCGAGTTGCTGATGGGCCGCGAAGACATAGGCCGACACAACGCCCTCGACAAGCTGATCGGCGGCCTTGTCCGCCAGAACATCCCGACCGCCGGCGGGCTGGCGATTGTCACCAGCCGCTGCAGTCTCGAATTGATCCAGAAAGTCCTGCGCGCCGGCATCCAGACCCTGGTCAGCCTGTCGTCGCCCACGGGCCTTGCCGTGCAATGGGCTCGGCGCCACAACCTCAACCTCATCCATTTGCCACAGAAGAATGCGCCGCGGGTGTACAGCCCAACGTTGGAGAATCAAGCGTGAGTCAACACCGTCAAGCCGACCAGACCCCCGTCCCTCGCTACAAGCCCTACAAAGGTCCTGCCGGTGGCTGGGGTGCTCTGATCAGTGTGGCCCAGGCCTGGCTGACCAGCGACAACGCACTGAAAAACCTGCGCATCATGCTCAAGACCAACCAGAACGGCGGCTTCGACTGCCCGGGTTGCGCCTGGGGCGATTCTCCGGAAAAGGGCATGGTGATGTTCTGCGAGAACGGCGCCAAGGCGGTGAACTGGGAAGCGACCAAGCGCCGTGTCGATGCCAAATTCTTCGCCAGACACAGCGTCACTTCATTGCTGGAGCAGAGCGACTACTGGCTCGAATACCAGGGTCGCCTGACCGAGCCGATGAGCTACGACGCCGAAACGGACCGCTATAAACCGATCAGTTGGGACGACGCTTTCGCGCTGATCGCCAAACACCTGAACGGCTTGTCGAGCCCGGACCAGGCCGAGTTCTACACCTCGGGCCGTGCCAGCAACGAAGCGGCCTATTTGTACCAGCTGTTCGTGCGCGCCTACGGCACCAACAACTTCCCTGACTGTTCGAACATGTGCCACGAGGCCAGCGGTGTGGCGCTGTCGCAAAGTGTCGGCGTCGGCAAAGGCACCGTGACGTTCGACGACTTCGAACACGCCGATGCGATTTTTGTCTGGGGCCAGAACCCCGGCACCAATCACCCACGCATGCTCGAACCGCTGCGTGAAGCAGTGAAACGCGGTGCACAAGTGGTGTGCATCAACCCGCTCAAGGAACGCGGCCTGGAACGTTTCCAGCACCCGCAGCACCCGATCGAAATGCTCACCAACGGCGACAAGCCGACCAACACCGCGTTCTTCCGCCCAGCCCTGGGCGGTGACATGGCGATCATGCGCGGCATGGCGAAATTTCTCTTGCTATGGGAACGCGACGCACAGAAAACTGGTGCACCCGCGGTGTTCGACCATGCCTTCCTCAATGAGCACAGCGCCAATGTGCTGGAGTACCTGGCGGTCATCGACGACACCCCGTGGGAGCAGATCGTCGAGCAGTCCGGCCTGACCCTGGTCGAGATCGAGCAGGCGGCGCGCATGTACGCCAAGGGCAAAAACGTCATCATGTGCTGGGCCATGGGTATCACCCAGCATCGCCATTCGGTGGCGACCATCCAGGAGATCGCCAACCTGATGCTGCTGCGCGGCAACGTTGGCCGCCCGGGCGCCGGCCTGTGCCCGGTGCGGGGTCACAGCAACGTGCAGGGCGACCGGACCATGGGCATCAACGAACGTCCGCCGGCAGCCTTTCTCGATGCCCTGGAGCGCCGCTTCCAGTTCAAGGTGCCACGCCACAACGGCCACAACGTGGTCGAGGCGATTCATGCCATGGCCGAAGGCCGGGCGAAAGTCTTCATCGGCCTGGGCGGCAACTTCGCCCAGGCCACACCGGACAGCCCGCGCACGTTCCAGGCGTTGCAAAGCTGTGACCTGACCGTGCAGATCAGCACCAAGCTCAATCGCAGCCATTTGACCCACGGCAAGGACGCGTTGATCCTGCCGTGCCTGGGCCGCACCGACATCGATATCCAGAACGAAGGCCCGCAAGCGATCACCGTCGAAGACTCGTTCAGCATGGTCCACGCCTCCAATGGCCAGTTGCAGCCGCTGTCGAACCAGATGCGCTCGGAACCGGCGATCCTGGCCGGCATCGCTGCCGCGACCCTGGGCAGCCACCCGGTGGACTGGAACTGGCTGGTAGCCGACTACAGCCGCATCCGCGACCTGATCGCCGAGACCATTCCCGGTTTCAACGACTTCAACGAGAAGGTCAAGAATCCCGGCGGTTTCTACCTGGGCAACAGTGCCGGCGCACGCAAGTGGAACACCGCCTCGGGCCGGGCCAATTTCCGCCCCAACGCACTGCCCAAAGACCTGGTGCACGAACGCACCCGCGCCACCGGTGTGCTGCCGGACCTGATCATGCAATCGATGCGCTCCCACGATCAGTACAACACCACGATCTACGGCCTGAATGACCGCTATCGCGGGGTGAAGGGACAACGCGACGTGTTATTCGTCAATGAGGCCGACATCATTCGCCTGGGCTTCAAACCGGGGCAGAAGGCTGACATCGTTTCGCTCTGGGACGATGGTGTCGAACGTCGGGTGAAAGGCTTCACCCTGCTGGCATTCGACATCCCGGCCGGGCAAGCGGCGGCGTACTACCCGGAAGTGAATCCGCTGGTGCCGCTGGAAAGCACCGGCGATGGCAGCCATACCCCGACATCGAAGTTCGTGGCAATCCGGTTGGAAGCGGCGAGCGAGACCGGGTTGATCATGGCCAGGTCTGCTTAACGCTTCGCCTGAACCGGCCTCTTCGCGAGCAAGCCCGCTCCCACATTGGATCTTCAGCGAACACAAATTTTGTGAACGGCAGAGATTCAATGTGGGAGCGGGCTTGCTCGCGAATACGGTAGATCAAACAACAAACTTTCCGAATTCTGCACTTTCCTTTCACCCACAAAAAAGGCCGTTCTCTCATGAAAACGGCCTTTGCGAAGTAGTAAAAGACCGGCAAAAAAACGATAAGTTCCGCCCAAAAAACAGTAACTTGCAATATTGTATACAAGTCGTGTTATTCGTCGGATTTCGATTGTCACGCCCATTCCAGAGCCTCAGGATCGCGCCGTCATCCCCTTGAGGTTCCTCCATGAAGTTCTCCTCGATTCTCTTGTTGTCCCTTGGCCTGGTCAGCGGTATCGCGTCTGCTGGCGGCACCACCGAAGCCGGTGTAGGCGGCGCATTGGGCGGGGTTCTAGGCTCGGTCGTCGGTCAGTCGTTAGGCGGCAGTACAGGCTCCACCATCGGCGCGGCCCTGGGCGGCGCGGGTGGTAGTGCCGTCGGCGCAAACAAACACAGCCGTGGCGAAGCGGCCATTGGCGGTGCGTTGGGTGCAGCGGGCGGTAACGTGGTCGGCCGCAGCGTGGGCGGCACCACCGGCAGCCTGATCGGCGCCGCAGCAGGTGGCGGTGCCGGTGGCGCGCTGGGTAACTACATGGGCAAAGAATACGATAATGATGACGACGACGATCGTCGTTCGTATCGCGGCCATGGTGATCGTCGTTACTACCGTGACGGCCATCCAGGCCGCGGTCATGCCTATGGCCATCGCAAGCACCACCACAAGTACTATCGCGACTAAGGCCTCGAGCGCCTCGCTGATCAGTACAACAAAAATCGCAGCCCAAGGGCTGCGATTTTTTTTGCCTTACTGAACCACCAGACGCTCCAGCGCCCCGCGTAACCCGACAGGAATCGCCACGGGTTGATTCGACGCACGATCGACAAACACATGGACGAAGCGCCCTGCCGCACAGGCTTCATCCTCGCCTTGCTTGAACACGGCCAGTTCGTACTGCACCGAACTGTTGCCCAACTTGCCCACGCGTAGACCGACCTCGATACGGTCCGGGAACGCGATGGAGGCAAAGTAATCACAGGAGGAGCTCACCACGAACCCCACCACCTCACCGTCATGGATATCCAGGCCGCCGACTTCGATCAGGTAAGTGTTCACCGCCGTATCGAAGAAGCTGTAATAGGTGACGTTGTTGACGTGACCGTAGGCGTCGTTGTCGTGCCAGCGGGTGGTGATGGGTTGGAAGTGGGGGTAGTCGGTGCGTTGGGGCATCAGTGTGCATCCTGGAATGGGTTCACCAAGTCTATGGCTAAAACCGCGTTATCGTTCTTCGCGAGCAAGCCCGCTCCCACTGTGGATCTCTGCCGTACACAAAATCTGTGTTCACCGAAGATCAATTGTGGGAGCGGGCTTGCTCGCGAAGGCGCCCTTGCAGGCGCCACATCAATCACTTGTCAGCAAAGCCCTTGCCCGCCGCCGCCAACTCGCCAATCAACCGCGCCGGGGTCCAGTGATCACCCTGAAGCGTCTCAAGATCCATCAGGCGCCGATGGATGTCCGCCAACCCCTGCTGATCCGCCCAGGCCATCGGCCCGCCCTTGTCCGCCGGGAAACCGTAACCGTTGAGGTAGACCAGATCGATATCCCGAGCCGATCCGGCAATGCCTTCCTGCAGGATCTTCGCGCCTTCGTTGACCAGTGCCAGCAAGCAGCGCTCGAGAATCTCCTCCGGGCCGATCTCGCGACGCTGAAACCCTAGTTCTTCACTGACTTGAAGCACCAGTGCATCGACCTGCGGATCGTGCTCGGCCTGACGGCTGCCAGGTTCATAGTGGTAAAAACCGTTGCCATTCTTTTGGCCGAAACGTTCCATTTCGCACAGTCGGTTATCCACCTGAACTTCAGGCGCGTCCTGCCCGACACCGGACAGTTGCCGCGCTCGCCACTGCAGGTCGACGCCCACCACGTCGAACATGCGGAATGGCCCCATGGCGAAACCGAACCCTTGCAGCGCTGCGTCCACCTGGTAGGGATAGGCACCTTCCAGCAGCATTTTCCGCGCCTCGAGCACATAGGTATTGAGCATGCGGTTGCCGATGAAACCGTCACAATTGCCGGCCACTACACTGACCTTGCCCATGCGCTGGCCGAGCGCCAGCGCCGCGTCGAGGACTGCCGGAGCAGTCTGCGCGCCACGGACGATTTCCAGCAGCTTCATGATGTGCGCCGGGCTGAAGAAATGCAGGCCCAGCACTTGCTGTGGCCGGCGTGTGACGGCCGCGATGGCGTCGATGTCCAGCGCCGAAGTATTGCTCGCCAGAATCGCCTCAGGTTTGAGCAGGCCATCAAGTTCACGGAAGATTTTCTGCTTGAGCTCAAGGTTTTCGTACACCGCTTCGATGACCAGGTCGACATCGCGAATGGCCACATAACCATCGGCCGCCGTTACCCGCGCGATACGGGCGTCGGCTTCTGCCTGATCAATGCGGCCCTGACGCACACTGTGGGCATAGGTGTCCGCCACGGTTGCCATGGCCTGTTCCAGCATTTGCGGATTGTTGTCGACCCACTGCACGGCCACCCCGGCGTTGGCCAGGCACATGACAATGCCACGGCCCATGGTGCCCGCGCCGATGACGGCGGCGCGCTGAATATTCGACGGTGTCTGGCTCATGTTTTGTTCTCTTGTTGGCGATCCGAAGACAGCCATCACCATAGTCAGCCACTGCACATTTTTGAAATTTATTCCTGTGATGAGCAACATTCAGCGGATGGATATAGCCCTTTGAGTACACCTTAAATCCCTGTGGGAGCGAGCTTGCTCCGGGCGGCGTTCCGACGATGGCGATTTGTCAGTCACCATCACTGTTGAATGTGCCGGCCTCATCGCGAGCAAACTCGCTCCCACAAGGGTTGTGGTTCAGCCTGCCAGATGCCGCTCGGCCCAACTGCGTACCCCGGCGTACGGATAATCTTCCAGCGCCGCAAACCCGGAAATCGCCCGCACCTTCAGTTTGGTGAACAGCGGTACGCTGATCCCGCACAGAAACCGCGTCACGCGTTCAGCCGAAGGCACGTTGCCCGTGTGCTGCTCGTGCCTGTGGATAAAGTCGCCACACAACGCCTCGAAATTTTTATCCACAAGCGCCGGCAATTCCGGTGGCGCCGGTAGCCGCGCGATCTGCCCATGACACACCGAACAATGGCCACATTGCTGCGGAGCATTGTGGTCGCCGAAATACTCGGCCAGGCGATAGCCCAGGCAACGGTCGGTGGCGAACAGATCCAGCATCGCGTGAATCCGCGCGATCTCGGTGTGTTCATGCCGAGTGAAATAACGGTGCAGCTCTTCGCCCAACGCGGCGCTGTCGAACCCGCTTTGCAGCACGCTGTAGACCTCGGTCATCTGCTTGCTTTCGAGCTCCACCCAACCCTTCTCCTGGAAGTAGTCCAGCGCCTTGACCACCCGACTGCGCTCGGCCTGGTGCTGCTCGTGCAACGCCTCGAAATTCACCGTGGCCCAGGTCCGGGCGCGGCTGGAAGTCTGGATGATCGCAGCGACAAAATCCCTGCGCTCACCTTCAAAACGCGCCAACAACGCCTCGGGCTCCTCCAGATACTTGAAGCGATACTCGGCGTAGTACGCGTAACGCGGGGCGATCAACCCGCGCAATTCAAGTTGCACCAGCAAGGTCTTGAGCGGCAATTGGCGAATATTGCTCTGATCCGCCAACGGCCCCAGCAGAAACTCCCACTGCCCTTCGAGTGCTGCGGCCTGCATCTCGTCCAGCATGCAACGGATGCCATCAAGCTCGGGGGTGTCGCCGTAGACGAAGTTCTCCAGCACGTTGAGGCTGTCGCGGTTGGCCAACACCAGGCAGTCCGACGGCTGCCCGTCACGCCCGGCGCGACCGATTTCCTGGCTGTAGTTTTCGATGGATTTGGGTAGGTCGAAATGCACCACGTTGCGGATGTCGCTTTTGTCGATGCCCATGCCGAAAGCGATGGTGGCGACGATGCAATTGGACTGCCCGCCCATGAAGCGACGCTGAATCGCTTCCCGTTGATCATGGGGCAACCCGGCGTGATAGGCCTCGGCCTGAATGCCGTTGTGGTTCAGGTGTTCGGCGATGTGTTCCGCCGTTTTCTGCAGGGTGACGTAGACGATGCTCGGCTGGTCCGCACGCCGGCTCATCCACTCGACGAGGCGTCGGCGCTTGTCCACTCCACGAACCGGCTCCACCAGCAAATTGAGGTTCGGGCGATAGAAACCGGTGGTCACCACATCGTCGGCCGCGATGGCGAATTTCGCCTGCATGTCGGCGATGACTTTGGGCGTCGCTGTTGCGGTCAGCAACAGCACCTGAGGGATATTGAACTGGCGTTGATAGTCGGGAAGCTTGAGGTAGTCCGGGCGAAAGTTGTGCCCCCATTCGGAGATGCAATGCGCCTCGTCCACCACCAGCAGCGAGATCGGTACTTGCTGCAGAAAATGCCGGAAGCGCTCGTTCTTCAGGCGTTCCACCGAGATCATCAGAATCTTCAGTTCGCCGGATTTTGCCCGAGCCATGACGTCGCTGGCGTCTTCGCGACTCTGGGCCGAATCGATACTGCCCGCCGAGATGCCGTGGCGTTGCAGGAATGCCAGTTGATCCTGCATCAACGCCAGCAACGGCGAGACCACCAGCGTCAGGTGCGGCAGCAACAGCGCCGGCAATTGGTAACAAAGGGACTTGCCGGAACCGGTGGGAAATATCGCCGCCGCCGAACGCCCGGCCAACACGGCACTGACGGCCGCCTCCTGACCGGGTCGAAACTGTGGATAACCGAAAACCTGTTCCAGGGTGTTGTGCATAAGCTGTCACTCCATTGACCGCTGCGGAATCAAAAGCCTAGCCGGCGATTGCAGCGAGTCGAGAAAAGGTCGGGGGCGAAAACGATACGGGATGATACAGCGTCCCAACCCACCGATCCCTGGCCATAGGTTGAAACACAGGAGGCACTTTGCCCACTGATCTCGGCCTTCCGTCAACAGGTATGGTTACCGCCATCAACTTCCGCCAGGTGTCCATCATGCAGGAAGCCTGAGATACGCGGATCTTTATCAAGGAACGACCATGTCCCCACAACACTTTTTTCCGCTTGCCTGCACCCTCGCACTCCCCCTTCTTTTGAACGGATGCCTGACCGTCCCGGAACAGCCTTCCCTGGACACGGCAGCCTTTGAAACGCCGGAGTATCAGGCCCAAAAAGGTCTGGCGATTGTCAACGCATCAAGTCTGTATGCCCGCGGCGGCACCGGCCAGGGTGTGGCTGTCGCACTGATCGATTCGGGCCTGAACAGCGGCCTGCCGGCGTTTCGAGGAAGGCTCCGTGATCCGGGTTTTGACCATGTCGAGAATCAGGTCGGCACTTTTGATCGGGTCGGCCACGGCACCCAGATGGCCGGCATCCTCGCAGCCAACAAGGATGATCAGGGCATGCACGGCGTTGCGTTCAACGCACAGCTGATCCCCTATCGCTTCGGCGACGATAACGAACCCTTTTTCTTCGATGGTGAAATCGCTCAGTCCTGGCAAGCAGGTTTCGACAAGGGCGCGCGCATTCTCAACAACTCGTGGGCCAACGCCATCCCTGCGACCGAAATCAACGAGGCGCGTTACAAGCAAGTCATGCCGCAGTCACTGGTGACCGCGCGCAAACTGGTTGAGGACGGCGCCGTCTTTGTTTTCCCTACCGGCAATGAACTGAAACGAGAACCCTTGGCTGAGCCCGGCTTACCACTCGCTATACCCGAATTGGAAAAAGGCTGGATCGCGGTGGTAGCGTTGAAAAACGACGGCAGCGCCATCAATGCCAAATCCAACTATTGTGGCGTGGCGGCAGCCTGGTGCATTGCTGTACCGGGTGGCGACTCCGGTGCAGAGCAGGGCCTGCTGACCACCAACAAGGATGGCACCTACACCCAGACCGCTGGCACCTCGCCTGCTGCCGCGCTGGTCAGCGGTGCATTGGCGGCACTGCAAAGTCGTTACCCCGAGCTCACTGCGCAGCAAGTGCGCGAGCGTCTTCTGGCGACGACGAACCGGACTGGCCTCTATGCCAATAGTGAAGCGTACGGTAGAGGCTTGATGGATCTGGAAGCGGCCTCGCGCCAAGCGCCAGAGGTCATGACCGAGTAAGTCTGTATGGGTCGTTCGGCAGCGTCGAGACAACCTCGCCAGTCTGAACCACCCACACGACTCAGGCCCTTTGTGTGCGGGCTTGCTCGGGAAGCGGCCAGCACAGCCACTGTAAAACTCGAAACACCCGACATTGTCCGAGGCACCCTCTACCGAGATTTACTGCGAAGCGGCTGATAACGCTGTAAGCATTTTTACCTCTCGCCATTTCACGTTGAAAACCCACCAACAACCTGTAGTCCCTTTCCTCCAAATATGACAAAACCCTTACAAAGCCTGTCGATCTCGGCCGTCTTGTCCCCCAACGCCATACCCTCCTATAGTTTCCAGCGCGGCTGAAATCAGTGTCTCGGCCTGCCCGGAACACTTGCCGATTTCGCACAGGACGCACTCAATGAAAAACCCCGACTCACTGACAGCCCGCTACCACCCGCTCAAGACTCGCTACAGCGAAACCCCGGTGCTGGTCATCGATACCGAGGCCGATCCCTACGAGATCCTCGACGCCGCCCGACAACGCATCCGCGCCGCCAGCGACCTGCTCGAAACCCTTTATTGCACCTGCTTCAAACAGGCCGAAGCAAGCGACATCCCCAATATCGTCAGTGCCCTGTACCTGCTGACCCAGGACGGCAACGACCTGCTCGACATCGCCCGGCAGCGCTTGCCGAAACACGTTGCTAGTTCCACCACAACTCCCTGTGGGAGCGGGCTTGCTCGCGAAAAACGATAACGCGGTGAGCCAGATGAAAAACAAAATACCCGATACCCAAGAACCGCTCGTACAAGCAGCCTACGACGCATGGTTCAAAGCCCAAGTACAAGCCGGCCTAGACGATTCCCGTCCCTGCATTCCAAATGAAGAAGCCAAACGCTTGATGGCAATCAAACGCGAAAAATTGCGCAAGAGATAAGCCCGTCAGCAACGCCCTATCAAAGCTTCGGCAAGGTCCTACAAAACAAGACACCTTGTCGGCTATCGATGACCAGTCACTCAATCCTATAGTCCGGGCTGTCGCTGCCAAATCAGCGACTCGGGCTTGGTCACCCGAATGGAACACATAAACGCGTCCGTTGTATGCTGCCGGCACTCAAGTGTCTGCACGCTTTATGGTGGCTGTGTTTGGGACGCCTTCGAGCGTGCCGGTTTTGTGTGTTCTCCCGGTTGACCAACCCGAACACAGTCCGCCTCCCATCGCTTGGTCACGATGGCGGTGGTTTCATCCAAAGCATTTGAGAATACATAAAATGAACAAATGGAACCCGTTCACCAACGAACGCTATCTCCCACTCCACACCAATCTCACCGATTCCCAGCCCCTGATCATCGATACAGAGGCCAACCCCCAAGACATCCTCGAAGCCGCCCTCCAACGCATCCGGGCCTCCAGCGAGCTGCTGCAAACCCTGTACTGCCAATGCTTCAAACACGGCGACCTCGAAGACATCCCCCACATCACCCACGCCCTCTACCTCCTGACCCAGGACGGCTGCGACCTGCTCAAAGTCGCCCAGCAACGAATGCTCAACTGGAAAGCTCCGGTCTGACGTTGCGTGAAGATCAGTTCCCATGTTCTGCATGGGAACGATCAAAACAACAAAATCTGATCCAACGGACAAAAAGCATGGAAAGCCGTCATCGAGCGCAGGAGGAACCATGAGCAAGTTTTTTAATGAGCTAATGGAAAGCGTGCAACAGATGAACGAGATCCTGCGGGATGAACGTCAGCCTTCCCCGCGACCTGAAACATTGCGCCCAGGAACGATCAAGTCAGTCGCTCCTTCCTCTCGCGATCGGCAACCCATAAGATCCGCCCAAGCCCAACCGGACAACCCGCAATGAACCTCGCCCCCAACTTCCCGGACGACCACGTCATGCAACTGCTCATGCAGTTGCTGCACGAAGAACTCGGCCTGCCCGAGCGCAAAACCATCAGCCTCAGCACCTCGATCAACTTCGACCTGGGCTGCAACGGTGCCGATGCACAGCATTTGATCGAAACCCTGGAAAACCACTTCGCCATCGAGTTCGTGGATTTCGACAGCTATCGCTATTTCCAGCCCGACGGCTATGATGTATTTCTCAAGCGCAAAGCCAAGGGTCGCGGCGACAAAGTGCCATTGACCATTGGCATGCTCTACCGGGCCATCAAGGCCCAACACTGGGACACGCAGGCGCTGGAAGGCTTGTAACGTCCACGGCGCATAACGATAAGGAAATCGCGGGGACGTGTTGATGGGGGTTGTTGGCCGCCTTGCTGTGGGGCGGCACGGATTTTCTGGTGGGGCTCAATGCCCGCGCGGTGGGGTTCAAACGCGCCGTTTATTTCGGTCAGGCGCTGGGGCTTGTGCTGGTGTTGGTCGGGGCGTTTGTCCTGAATCTGAAAACCTGAAACGACGCGCACGAAAAAGGCCGCCCCGAGGGGCGGCACGGCGCCACAATAAAAAATGTGTCGCGCCGATGAGATGGAGCGCAACTGCGGGATACCAAACCAACCCGTATCGTCAGTGCAAAGGTCGAACAACTTTGGCGAAAAGCAAAGAATATTGCCCTCACTACTTATCGATACTTAATTCGACGTGTAATGACCAAGAGTTAAACATCATGAATCATCAACTCATGTAACGCAGGACTGCCGCACTAGAATGACCTTGATAATTAACAGCGCCGCTAACGAGAATTAATCCATTCTCTTGGATCCTGGCACACCGCCCATAACCGACATCGGGGAACCAGATTATTCCGTCTAACGACGATTCATGACCAAATTCGACATCCGGCGTGCCATCTTCATGATAGCGACCCACAACCCCCAGCTCCCCGCGCGGGCTATACCAAGTTCCAGCCACAACTATTTTATTATCTTTTTTTTGCACCGCACCTGAATAAAATTCAAGCTCATTTTGTTTTGCAATAACTTTATAGATTTCAGGACTGCCATCTTCTCCAAGCCGTACTATTACTGCATTTGATAGAGTACCACCGCCGAAATGAGGTGGAGGCGTTCTTCCAAAGCCATAAATTTTCCCAGCTGGAAGAATAGTGACCCCCAAAATCTCTAACTCTTTGATGTGCTCAAGTACAAAAAACCCTTTTCCTTTAAAGCTCTCGTCCTTGAAGCCACTCATATCGTAACGCGCAAAAATTCCAGCTGAAATAGTATCTTGGCCATCTTCAGTCAACTTGGTGCAATAACCAGACACAATAAGTTTTTCACCCCCCATCGTTTCCTGGATACCTAACCCCGTAACTCGCATCATTCGCCAAGGTTCAGGCGCAGTAATATCTATGAAACCTTTCCCTTGAAAACTGAGGTCGAGATCTCCATTGGCTGTAAGGCAAATAAGCTGATGCCGATTCCCCCTTCGATTAGTATGGACCAGCAAAATCTTGCCATCCGCCAACAAAACCATGTTCGATTGACCGAAGGCGCCTGATGACCTGACACTGCTTTCAGGTATGAATTCTTCCTTATCAGCTTCATGATCTTTAGAAGGATCAAGAATTTTCACCCCATTTTCCCCAAAGGCTTCATCAAGACTTCCATCCATATTGAACCTTGCTAACGCTGCTGACCGATAGTCAAAATCTCCCGAGATTACAATTTTTCCATTCTTTTGCACTGCTACACTGAATACTTGCGAATCAAAACCAGGTGAGAATTCACCGGTAATTACACCCCCCCCAAAAGATGCATCAAGCTTACCACCCTCTGTAAGGCGTGCTAAAAAGTACTTCTTCAACTCCCCAGCCCTTACTCGAGTCGTGCCGGCGACATAAACAAAATGTTGATACCCGTTCCTCCCTTCCGCCATAGCGTTTAAATATCCGTCTATCTGAAGATTGCAAATACCCTTTTCACCATAACTTTGATCAAGCTCACCGGGACGCTTCATTAAATCCGTCATTATGTTATCTCCATTTTTACGCCACCCAGAAAATGGGGGACCATAAAATTAGAGACGTAAACACAGATCAGCGTCTACTGTAAGTTCTAACAGCAAACAAGATCAGATGGCGATTATGGAAGGTTCAAAATGTAATAAGCGCCCTACCAGAGAGCGAATAAGACATTAATAATTCAGACATAAAAAAACGCTCAATGATGCATTGAGCGTTTTTTAATTGTTTGCCCCTTTGCGGAGCAATACTAGACAGCCAAGTTAAATCTTTGGACCCGCAGCCTTGATCGCGCCGCTCACTTCGAACTTCTTGAAGTTCTCGATGAACAGGCCAGCCAGTGCTTTGGCGGCTTCGTCGTAGGCGGCTTTGTCGGCCCAGGTGTTGCGTGGGTTCAGCAGGCCAGTCTCAACGCCCGGTACGGCCAGTGGCACGTCGAGGTTGATGGTGTCCAGGTGCTCGGTCGCGGTACCGATCAGCGCGCCGCTCTGGATCGCTGCGATCACGGCACGGGTGGTCGGGATGTTGAAGCGTTTGCCGACGCCGTAGCCACCGCCGGTCCAGCCGGTGTTGACCAGGTAGACCTTGGAGCCGAAGCCGCGGATGCGCTTGATCAGCAGCTCAGCGTATTCGCCAGCCGGACGCGGGAAGAACGGTGCGCCGAAGCAGGTGGAGAAGGTCGACTTGATGCCGCTGCCCGAACCCATTTCAGTCGAGCCCACCAGCGCGGTGTAGCCGGACAGGAAGTGGTAGGCCGCTTGTTCTTCGTTGAGGATCGACACTGGCGGCAGCACGCCGGTCAGGTCGCAGGTCAGGAAGATCACAGCATTCGGCTCGCCACCGAGGTTCTTCTCGGAACGCTTGGCAACGTGCTCCAGCGGGTAGGCGGCGCGGCTGTTCTGGGTCAGGCTGACATCGGCGTAGTCGGCGTGCTTGGCGTCGTCGATAACGACGTTTTCCAATACCGCGCCGTGCTTGATGGCTTTCCAGATAACCGGCTCGTTCTTCTCGGACAGGTCGATGCACTTGGCATAGCAACCGCCTTCGATGTTGAACACCACGCCTTCGCCCCAGCCGTGTTCGTCGTCACCGATCAGGTAACGGCTTTCGTCGGCGGACAGGGTGGTCTTGCCAGTGCCGGACAGACCGAAGAACAGGGTCACGTCGCCTTCTTCGCCGATGTTGGCGGCGCAGTGCATTGGCAGTACGTCGGCAGCCGGCAGCAGGAAGTTCTGCACCGAGAACATGGCTTTCTTCATCTCACCGGCGTAACGCATGCCGGCGATCAGCACTTTCTTCTGTGCGAAGTTGATGATCACGCAGCCGTCGGAGTTGGTGCCGTCACGCTCTGGCACGCACTCGAAGTTGGCAACGTTGAGGACCTGCCACTCGTCACGACCCGCCGGGTTGTACTGAGCCGGGTTGATGAACAGGCAACGGCCGAACAGGTTCTGCCAGGCAGTCTGGGTGGTCATCTTCACGGCCAGGTAGTGCTCGGAAGCCGCACCTACATGCACGTGGGAAACGAAATGCTCTTGCGCGTTGTTGAAAGCTTCAACACGGTCCCACAGGGCGTCGAACTTGTCGGCCGGGAACTTGCGGTTGATCGGGCCCCAGGCGATGGCGCCCGTGGTGCTCGGCTCATCAACGATGAAACGATCGACTGGTGAACGGCCGGTACGGTGACCGGTACGAACAACCAGTGCGCCGGTATCGGCAAGCTCGCCTTCACCGCGATTGAGGGCTTCTTTAACCAGATCATCAACACTCAGATCGGTGTACACGGCATTGTTGGCTTGCGTCATGAGGTTCCCCGTCGGCCAGTGGCCGAGTGCTCCAAACGTTTTTGTAGTAGAAAGTCGTGCACTACTACCGCGAAAAAAGTGGGCCGGATTATGCCAGAAAAGCCCAAAAAAAGTAGGCCCCTCCTGTCGTAACGGCGTTAATCCGGCGGTAGCCAGTGAATTTACCTGCGCTGAACCGTTTTAGTGACGGGTATCTGACGGCGTCTCGACACCCGCGCCGGCGAACAATTGGGTGACATCGGCGGCATCGAACAGGTAGCGCTGGTTACAGAACTGGCAATCGATTTCGATGTTGCCACCGTGCTCGACCACCAATTGCTGCGCATCTTCCACACCCAGACTGACCAGCGCATTGGCCGAACGTTCGCGCGAGCAGCTGCAACGGAAGCGCAACTTCTGTACATCGAACAGACGCACCTGCTCGTCGTGGTACAGGCGATGCAACACGGTTTCGTTGTCCAGGCCCAGCAGTTCATCGGCGGTCAGCGTGCCGCCCAGGGTGGTGAGGTGCTGCCAGCTGGCGGCGCGCTCGTCTTCGTCCTTCAAACGGTCGGCAGGCAGCTGTTGCAGCAACAGGCCACGGGCGCGACGGCCGTCGGCGTACAGCCAGAAACGCGTGCCGACTTGCTGGGACATGACGAAATAGTTGGTGAAGCATTCCGACAGGGTGGCACCGTCGAGGTCGACGATGCCCTGGTAACGCTGGCCCTGAGTCGGGTCGATGGTCAATGCAAGTACGCCGTCCGGCATCAGATCGGCCAGGGTCGCGTCAGGTGCGATACGGTCCGCTTCGTAACGGGCCAGGCCACGGATCTCGCGCTCGCTGGAGCACTCGATCATCAGCAGCGGGATCGGGCCTTCGGAGCGGGCTTGCAGAATCAGCAAGCCATCGAACTTCATCGCGCCGACCAGCAACGATGCGGCCGCCATCAGCTCGCCGAGCAGTTGCGCGACCGGCTCCGGGTAGGCGTGTTTGGCCAGGACTTCGGCGTAGCTGAGCTCCAGCGAGACCAGCTCGCCACGGGTGTCGCTGTCATCGAAGATGAAGCGTTGGGTGAAGTCGTTATCCGGTAGGTCAGTCATTAGTCTGGGTATCTGAATGGGTAGCAATGGGTTACAACGGTGAAAATCGCGCGTTGGCAGGCACCGTTGGGTGCGCAAGCTCAGTCATGTCCGGCATTTTAGGAGCAATCCGCGGTTTGCTCCAAGCAAGGGGGCGATGCGCAATCCTTGCCCGCTGATGCTACCGGCCTTTTGGTTATGGCCTATGGATCAGAGGCTGTGGTGATTTTCGACGAGTGGCTGTTCAACCGCTCGATGTGCCGCTGGCGAATCCCACGATATGGTTGCTGACCGGGGCAATTGCAAGAGCCCTTGAAAAGATCGCAGCCTTCGGCAGCTCCTACAGGGATCCGCGCAAACCCATGTAGGAGCTGCCGTGGGCTGCGATCTTTTAGCCATCGTTGCTGCTGCCACGAAACTTGAACAGGTCCCGCCGCTGCTTCTTGCTCGGCTTGCCATCGGTGCTCACGCCCAGGGCGCCTGCCTTGCGCTCGGCGGCGGCGTTTTCGCGCTTGGCGATGCTGGCTTCCGTTTCGGCGTAGAGCATCCGTGCCTCCGGTGCACCACGGCGCACGATCGACAACGCCTGGACCACCACCGTGCGCTCCTCGAAACCGGTGCGGATCACAAACTCGTCGCCGACCCGTGGCTCTTTACCCGGCTTGCAGCGTTCGCCTCGGCAATGCACCTTACCGCTTTCAATCGCCGCCTTGGCCAGGGCACGGGTCTTGTAGAATCGTGCAGCCCACAACCACTTATCGAGGCGGACTTTGTCGTCCTCTTCGTTTTTTTGTGCCATGGAATTTCCTCATTCTGAAATATTGGTGAACTGTACTACCGTTTCTGACGTACCAAGAATTTCACCGGCTCGGATTACAATACCGACATTCCATAACCTCCTTGGGAGGCTGGAAATCCGGGCCGTAGATATCTGTCGCCTTTTAATCATTATTCTGCGTGAATACCGCGAATCCGGCCGCATGCGGCCCGAGCGGTTTCTACCGGTTGAGCACTTTTGAAGACATTTGACCATTTGACCGTTGTCGGTCTGCGCGAGTGGGTGGCGCTCCCGGATTTGGGAGTCGCCGGCCTTCGGGCAAAAATCGACACCGGTGCCAGCACCTCAAGCCTCCACGCCACCGACATCGAGCTGTTCGAGCGCGATGGTGAGCAGTGGGTGCGTTTTACCGCCCACCTGGGCTCCGTCGTACAACTGCGCCACCGACGCTGCGAAGCACCGTTGGTGACGATGAAAACCATTAAAAGCTCAAACGGTCACGCGCAGGTGCGATACGTGATCAGCACCACCCTGGCCCTCGGTGATCGGGTCTGGCGGGTGGAGTTCACGCTCGCCTGCCGCAAATCCATGCGTTATCGCCTGCTGCTCGGCTCCAAAGCCCTGATCCACGGTCAGTTGGTGGTCAATCCAGGCATCAAGTATGTACAAGACAAGCCGGTGTTCCCGGTATCTACCTCCTCCACAGGTGTTGCATGAAGATCGCTGTGCTGTCGCGGAACCCGCGTCTGTATTCCACCCGCCGCCTGGTTGAAGCCGGTACTGAACGCGGCCATGAAATGGTGGTGGTCGACACCCTGCGCGCCTACATGAACATCGCCAGCCACAAGCCGCAGATCCACTACCGCGGCAAGCCGCTGGAAGGTTTCGATGCGGTGATTCCACGGATCGGAGCGTCCGTGACCTTTTATGGCTGCGCCGTGCTGCGCCAGTTCGAAATGATGGGGGTATTTCCGCTCAATGAATCGGTGGCCATTGCCCGCTCGCGGGACAAGCTGCGTTCGCTGCAATTGCTGTCCCGTCGCGGGATCGGCTTGCCGGTGACCGGGTTTGCCCACTCCCCCGATGACATCCCCGACCTGATCGAAATGGTCAACGGCGCGCCGCTGGTGATCAAGGTGCTGGAAGGCACCCAAGGCATCGGCGTGGTGCTGTGCGAAACCGCGACTGCCGCTGAATCGGTGATCGAGGCGTTCATGGGCCTCAAGCAGAACATCATGGTTCAGGAGTACATCAAGGAAGCCGGTGGTGCAGATATTCGCTGCTTCGTCGTCGGGGACAAGGTGATTGCGGCGATGAAGCGCCAGGCCAAACCCGGCGAGTTTCGCTCCAACCTGCATCGCGGCGGCAGCGCGAGCCTGATCAAGATCACGCCGGAAGAGCGCATGACGGCGTTGCGTGCAGCCAAGGTCATGGGGCTGGCGGTGGCGGGTGTGGACATCCTGCGCTCCAATCACGGGCCGCTGGTGATGGAAGTGAACTCGTCACCAGGGTTGGAAGGGATCGAGACCACCACTGGCAAGAATGTCGCGGGGATCATCATTGAGCATCTGGAGAAGAATGGCGGGCCGAATATGACCCGGACCAAAGGCAAGGGGTAAAAGCAAAAGATCGCAGCCTGCGGCAGCTCCTACAGGGTACGCATTCCCATGTAGGAGCTGCCGCAGGCTGCGATCTTTTCAGCCCTTAAACCGCATCCCGCGGCAACATCAACCCCAACGGCAAGCGCACCCGCGCTTCCAGTCCACCGCCCGAGCGGTTACGCAGTTCAACATTCCCGCCATGCATCGAAGCAATCCGCTTCACGATCGCCAGCCCCAACCCGGTGCCCTTGCCGCCCCGGGCACGATCACCACGGGTGAACGGGTTGAAGATCGCTTCCAGTTCCGACGGATCGATCCCGGCACCACGGTCCATGACGCTCAGCACCACATACGGCGCGCTGGTGTCCCCGGACACGTATGCCGCCACCTCCACGCCGCTGCCGGCATGATGCAGCGCATTGCCGATCAGGTTGTTCAGCAGTCGTTTCATCGACACACGACGCAACGGAAACGGCTGAATCGGCTCCAGGCGCAGCCGCACTTTTTCTTCGGTCTGGTTATACGGCGCAGCGACTTCGCGGACCAGGTCGCTCAGGTCTACCTCCTCCACCGACTCGTCGCGCCCGTCACGAATGAACGCCAGGAACTGATCGAGAATCGCGTCCATGTCTTCGATATCGCGCACCATGTCGTCGGTCAGGTCGGTGCGATCGCCCATCAACTCCAGAGACAGACGCAAGCGGGTCAAGGGCGTGCGCAAATCATGGGAAACCCCGGCCAGCATCAGCTCACGCTCGCGACCTGCCTGCTCGACGTCTTCGGCCATCTGGTTGAAGGCGCGGTAAACCTCGGTCATCTCACTCGGCGTATCGCTGATCGGCAGGCGCACACTGCGTCCCTGGCCCAGTTGCCGCGCGGCATACACCAGACGTTTCAACGGTTGATTGAGCTGGCTGACGAAGATCCACGCAGACGCCGTGGACAGCAGACCGATAGCAAGGAACCAGCCGAGCACATTCCAGATTTTCTGGCCACGCAACGGGTGCGGATACAACGGCACTTTCAGCCAACCTTCACCCAGGCTCGGCGCACGAACCCACAATGCCGGGGGAGAATGCATGCGTAGTCGCACTTCGGTGTCCGGCCCCAGCTCGGTCTGCATCTGTCGCTGGTAAATCTCACTGTAAGGCCAATGTTGCTCGCCTTCCGGGACACCGGCGCCCACTACCCGAATCAGGGGTGCACTATCGGCGATCTTGGCGCGGTTCTCTTCATCAGCCGCCCAGTAGGCGCGCAGTACCAGGGCGACACCGTGGCTGTACTGGCGGTCCACCAGCACATCTTCGTTCATCAGCAGATAAACCAGGGTCAGCGCCTTGGAGAAGAGAACGACGATGAGCACCAGCCAAAGGGTGCGGGAGAAGAAGCTCTGGGGGAACCAAACGGGGGTTTTCATGGATAACCGTTAAACACTTGCAGGAGAGAGCGATGCTCGCATATTGCGGTTTGCGAGTCTGCGGACAGGATCGATTGATCCGGTGTCCGCACGACCCGCTCCTACAAATCGCCAATCACTTGGTGGCGGTACCATCCGGTACAAACACGTAACCCACGCCCCAGACTGTCTGGATATAACGCGGTTTGGAAGGATCGGGCTCGATCATCCGGCGCAGACGGGAGATCTGCACGTCGATGGAACGCTCCAGGGCATCCCATTCGCGGCCACGGGCCAGGTTCATCAGTTTGTCGCGGGTCAGCGGCTGACGCGCGTTCATCACCAGGGCCTTGAGCACAGCGAACTCGCCGGTGGTGAGCATGTGCACTTCTTCGCCACGCTTGAGCTCGCGGGTGGCCAGGGACAACTCGTAGTCACCGAAGGTCACGCTTTCGTCTTCGCTGCCCGGGGCGCCTGGCACCGGGGCCGACTGGCGACGCAGTACCGCCTTGACGCGAGCCATCAGCTCATCCGGGTTGAACGGCTTGGCCAGGTAATCGTCGGCGCCCAGTTCCAGGCCCTTGATGCGGCTCAGCTCGTCGCCCTTGGCGGTGAGCATGATGATTGGAATCTGGTTGTTCGCGTTGCGCAGGCGGCGGCAGGCGGTCAGGCCGTCTTCACCGGGCAACATCAGGTCGAGGACGACCAGGTTGAACACTTCGCGCGCCAGCAGGCGATCCATTTGCTCGGTGTTCGGTACGGCGCGGGCGCGGTAGCCCTTGCTGACGAAAAAACGTTCCAGCAGGCTGCTCAGCCCAGGATCGTCGTCAACGATAAGAATTTTCTCGCCTTCAGCAGTTTGTGCAGTGCTGCTCATTGGATGCTCCTTTGATCTCGGCGCGCATTATGGCGTAGCTGCCGTTATACGCACCGTGTGCATTGTTAGCAGATTTTTCCTTTAGTGCCAGAAAACCGGCCATTGCACCCGCAACCCGTGATGCCCCCGAACGACAGAACGCTGGTTATAATGCGCGGCCTTTTGTGTCAGGCAACATCAGACAGGTACTACAGGCAGACGCCATTTATTTTCATGGCGTCGGCAGTAATTGTTCGATTTCACGGGTCAACGGGATATCTTTTGATCCAGGTAGCGGCGCAGGCCAGGCCGCTCAACCAGACTCGCCGAGCCCTTATCCTTGAGCCTGCGAGCCTGCTTTCACAATTTGTCAGGTGGTTTTATGGACAGCATCAACAGCCGCATCGCCGAGGAACTCGGTGTACGCCCACAACAGGTCGAAGCGGCCGTCGCGCTACTCGATGAAGGCTCTACCGTTCCCTTCATCGCCCGTTACCGGAAAGAAGTGACCGGCAGCCTCGACGATACGCAATTGCGTCATCTGGAAGAGCGCCTGCGCTACCTGCGAGAACTCGACGAACGGCGCATCAGCATCCTTGCCAGCATCGAAGAGCAAGGCAAGCTGACGCCGCAACTTGAACGCGACATCAAGCTCGCCGACACCAAGACCCGTCTCGAAGACTTGTACCTGCCGTACAAGCAGAAGCGCCGCACCAAGGGCCAGATCGCCCTGGAAGCCGGCCTCGGCGAACTGGCCGACGGCTTGTTCAACGACCCGTCCCTGAGCCCGGAAACCGAAGCCGCACGTTTCCTCGACGCCGAAAAAGGCGTGGCCGATGTGAAGGCAGCCCTCGAAGGCGCCAAGTACATCCTCATGGAGCGCTTCGCCGAAGACGCCGGCCTGCTGGACAAGCTGCGCAACTACCTCAAGCAGGAAGCCACCCTCAGTGCCCGTGTGATTGCCGGCAAGGAGGAGGAAGGCGCCAAGTTCCGCGACTACTTCGAACACGACGAACCGCTCAAAAGCATGCCGTCGCACCGCGCGCTGGCGATTTTCCGTGGCCGCAACGAAGGCATCCTCAGCTCCGCGCTGAAAGTCGGCGACGAACTGCCGGGCACCATGCACCCGTGCGAAGGCATGATCGGCCAGCATGTCGGCATCCAGAACCAGAACCGCGCCGCCGACAAATGGCTGGGCGAAGTGGTGCGCTGGACCTGGAAGGTCAAGCTCTACACCCATCTGGAAACCGACCTGCTGGGCGAACTGCGCGATGGCGCGGAAACCGAAGCGATCAACGTGTTCGCCCACAACCTGCACGACCTGCTGCTGTCGGCCCCGGCCGGCCCGCGCGCCACGCTGGGTCTCGACCCTGGCCTGCGCACCGGCTGCAAGGTGGCGGTGGTTGATTCCACTGGCAAGCTGCTGGATCACGCCACGGTTTACCCGCACGTGCCGCACAACAAGTGGGACCAGACCATCGCCGTACTCGCGGCCCTGTGCGCCAAGCACTCGGTGGACCTGATCGCCATCGGCAACGGTACCGCCAGCCGCGAGACCGATAAGCTGGCCGCCGAGCTGATCAAAAAATATCCAGCGATGAAGATGACCAAGGTCATGGTCTCCGAGGCCGGTGCATCGGTTTACTCGGCGTCGGAGCTGGCTTCCAAGGAATTCCCGGACCTCGACGTGTCGATCCGTGGCGCCGTGTCGATTGCCCGCCGCCTGCAAGACCCGTTGGCCGAGCTGGTGAAGATCGATCCGAAATCCATCGGCGTCGGCCAATACCAGCACGACGTGTCGCAGCTGAAACTGGCCCGTGGCCTGGATGCAGTGGTCGAGGACTGCGTGAACGCCGTCGGCGTCGACGTGAACACCGCTTCCGTGGCATTGCTGGCGCGGATTTCCGGTCTCAACGCGACCCTGGCGCAGAACATCGTCAGCCACCGCGACGAGCACGGTGCGTTCAAGACCCGCGCAGCGCTGAAGAAAGTCGCGCGCCTGGGTGAAAAAACCTTCGAACAGGCTGCCGGATTCCTGCGCGTGATGAACGGCGACAACCCGCTGGACGCCTCCGCGGTACACCCGGAAGCCTATCCGCTGGTACAACGCATCGCCGCCGAGACCGACCGCGACATTCGCTCACTGATCGGCGACAGCGGTTTCCTCAAGCGCCTGGACCCGAAAAAATTCACCGACGAAACCTTCGGTCTGCCAACGGTCACCGACATCCTGCAGGAACTGGACAAGCCCGGCCGCGACCCGCGCCCCGAGTTCAAGACCGCCGAGTTCCAGGAAGGCGTCGAAGACCTCAAGGACCTGCAACTGGGCATGATCCTCGAAGGCGTGGTGACCAACGTGACCAACTTCGGTGCTTTCGTCGATATCGGCGTGCATCAAGACGGTTTGGTGCATATCTCTGCGCTTTCGGAGAAGTTCATCAAGGATCCGCGCGAAGCGGTGAAGGCCGGTGACGTGGTGAAAGTGAAGGTCATGGAAGTCGACATCCCGCGCAAACGCGTTGGCCTGTCGATGCGCATGAGCGACACCCCGGGCGAGAAAATCGACGGCGCTCGCGGCGCGCGTCCGGGGTCGGCGCCCCGCCAATCCCAGAACACTGCACCGCGCAAGGAAACCACGGCAGCAGCACCGAGCAACAACGCCATGGCTTCGCTGTTCGCCAATGCCAAGCAGTTGAAGAAACGCTGATGGACATTCCCGCCGGGCTGACCGAAAGCGCGTTTTTCAAGCTGTTGGGCTGCCGCTTGCACAGCCTGGAAACCGGGGTGGCGCAAATCGCCCTGGCGCTGGAGCCCGAACTGCGCAATCGCGGCGGCAAGCTGCACGGCGGGGCCTTGTTCAGCCTGGTGGACATTGCCATGGGGCTGGCCTGCTCCAGCACCCACGGCTTTGACCAGCAGAGCGCGACCATCGAGTGCAAGATCAACTACATCCGCGCCGTCTCTGACGGCGAGGTGATGTGCACGGCGCGGGTGATCCATCCGGGTCGCCGCACCTTGGTGGTCGAAGCCGATGTGATGCAGGGCGACAAACTGGTCGCAAAAGCACAAGGCACGTTCGCTGTCCTGTAGCTAGATGTCATCGATTTGAGTTAATTTCAGCGCAAAGCAACTTGTGGGAGCGGGCTTGCCCGCGATGGCGGTGTGTCAGACCACATAAATGGTGACTGACACTCCCTCATCGCGGGCAAGCCCGCTCCCACAGGGAACGTGCAGTTCTTGAAAATCGGCATATGGCCTGTCAGGCTCAAAAACCAGGCGAAAACGCCAGTTTTAACTTCACCCTTGTAGACCGTCTTGCCCACCCCCATATTGGGGCGACTGACGCGTGAAGGAATCCAACTTGAGCGAACTTCTCAACCGCCGCCTGGCCCTGCTCGGCGAGCGCGCTAACCTCTCTCTGCTCGAACAGTGCCTTCACGGCATCGAACGTGAATGCCTGCGCGTGACCGGCGAAGGTCGCCTGGCGCAAACGCCGCACCCGGAAGAATTGGGTTCCGCGCTGACCAACGAACAGATCACCACCGACTACTCCGAGTCGCTGCTGGAGTTCATCACGCCGGCCCTGCCCGACCCGGCGGACACCTTGGCGAGCCTGGACAGCATTCACCGTTTTGCCTACAGCAAGCTCGGCAACGAGTACCTGTGGAGCCCATCGATGCCGTGCCCGTTGCCGGCCGAGGAAGACATCCCGATCGCCTATTACGGCACGTCCAACATCGGGCAGCTCAAGTACGTGTACCGCAAGGGCCTGGCCCTGCGTTACGGCAAGACCATGCAATGCATTGCCGGCATCCACTACAACTTTTCCCTGCCGGAAAAACTCTGGCCGCTACTCAGGCAGGCCGAAGGTTTTGTCGGCACCGACCGCGATTTCCAGTCGTCGTCCTATATCGCGCTGATCCGCAACTTCCGCCGCTACAGCTGGCTATTGATGTACCTGTTCGGTGCGTCGCCAGCGCTGGACGCCGGTTTCCTGCGCGGCCGTTCGCACCAGTTGGAACAACTGGACCCGCACACCCTGTACCTGCCGTACGCCACCAGCCTGCGCATGAGCGACCTGGGTTACCAGAGCAACGCCCAGGCCGGCCTGACGCCCTGCTACAACGATCTGGCCAGCTACACCGACAGCCTGCGTAAAGCGGTGGCCACGCCGTATGCGCCGTACGTCGAAGTCGGCACCCACCAGGATGGCGAGTGGGTGCAGCTCAACACCAACATCCTGCAGATCGAAAACGAGTACTACTCCAACATCCGCCCGAAACGCGTGACCTACACCGGCGAGCGGCCGATCCAGGCGCTGATGGCCCGGGGCATCCAGTACGTCGAAGTACGCTGCCTGGACATCAACCCCTTCCTGCCGATGGGCATCGACCTTACCGAGTCGCGCTTCCTCGATGCGTTCCTGTTGTACTGCGCGCTCAACGACAGCCCGCTGCTGACCAACACCAGCTGCGGCAACGCGACCTCGAACTTCCTCAGCGTGGTCAAGGAAGGTCGTCGTCCAGGCCTGCAACTGCAACGTGACGGTCAGCCGGTTGATCTGAAGGAATGGGCCGGTGAGCTGCTGGAAAAAATCGCTCCGCTGGCGGCAATGCTCGACCAGAGCCATGGCGGCGATGCCCACAGCAAGGCGCTGGACGCCCAGATGGCCAAGGTCCGGGACCCGTCCCTGACGCCGTCGGCCCAGGTGTTGGCGGCCATGGCCGAGCACAAGGAGAGCTTTGCCCAGTTCTCCCTGCGCCAAAGCCAGACGCATGCCGAGTTCTTCCGCAGCGAGCCGTTGCCGGCTGAGGAACAAGCGCAGTTTGAAGAACGGGCGCGTTCATCGCTGGCTCAACAGGCTGAGCTGGAACAGAACGAAGTCGGTGATTTCGATGTGTTTGTCGGGGCTTACCAGGCGAGCATTCTGGCAATCAGCAACTGAAGGTCCTTCGGACCTTATCGTCGGAACGCCGCCCGGAGCAAGCTCGCTCCCACAGGGTTCAGTGGTGTTTGCACGATTTGTGCTCACACCGAAGATCCACTGTGGGAGCTTGCTCGCGATTGCAGGCAACTCGGTCTAGAGCCCCGCAATCAAATCCCGATAATCCCCGACCGCCGCAAACTCCGCCGTGTCCTTCGGCCCCTTGCGACTATCCGGCTCGCGCACCGCCAGCAAATGCGCCACACCAAAATCCCGCGCACTGCGCAGGATCGGCAAGGTGTCGTCGATGAACAGGCTGCGCGCCGGATCGAAATCGATATCGGCTTGCAGCGCATCCCAGAACTGCGGGTTTTCCTTGGGGAAACCGTAGTCATGGGAACTGATCAGGCGCTCGAAGTAGGGCGCCAGTTCGATTTTTTCCAGCTTCAACGACAGCGCATCCCGATGGGCGTTGGTGATCAGCACCACGCGCTTGCCGGCCCGCTTGATCGCCGCCAGAAAGGTGTCGGCATCCGGGCGCAGGGCGATCAGATGCGCGGTTTCCAGTTTCAGGTCGCGCACCGACAGCTTCAGTTCGGCACTCCAGAAGTCCAGGCAGTACCACTGCAGCTGGCCGGCATTGCGCTCGAACAACGGCTGCAATTCCATCTCGGCCATCGCCCGGCTCACCCCGTGCAATTCGGCGTAACGCTGGGGCAGGTGCTCCATCCAGAAGTGGTTGTCGAAATGCAGGTCCAGCAACGTGCCGTCCATGTCCAGCAGAACGGTATCGATGTCGGACCAGGGTAATGAAGGCATGGCAACGTCTCGGGCAGTAGAAAGATTTCTGGCGTAAACAAACGGGAAAGCCGCGTTATAGTAGCGCGTTCACGCCAAGGAGCTTTGCATGCGCCAGAAACCCACCATACTCGCCCGCGAAATTGTCGCCACCAGTCGATTATTCTGCGTGGAGGAGCTGAAGCTGCGCTTTTCCAATGGCGTGGAGCGTACGTATGAGCGCCTGGTTGGCAAAGGGGCAGGGTACGGCGCGGTCATGATCGTGGCGATGCTCGATGCCGAGCATGCGGTGCTGGTCGAGGAGTATTGCGGCGGCACCGATGAATACGAAATGTCTTTGCCCAAGGGTTTGATCGAGCCCGGTGAAGACGTGTTGGCGGCAGCCGAGCGTGAACTCAAGGAAGAGGCCGGGTTCGGCGCGCGACAGCTGGAGCACCTGACCGAGCTGTCGCTGTCCCCCGGTTACATGAGCCAGAAGATTCAGGTGGTGCTGGCCACCGACCTGTACGAAGCGCGCCTGGAAGGCGACGAACCCGAGCCGATGCGGGTGGACAAGGTCAATCTGCGTGAACTCTCGGCGCTGGCGCAAAACCCGCAATTTACCGAAGGCCGTGCCTTGGCGGCGCTGTACCTGGCCCGAGACCTGTTGACTCAGCGCGGAGCGTTCCAGTCATGAATTTCCCGCATCCGTTGATGGCACCGGTCATTGATCTGGCTTTGCAGGCTGGCGAAGCGATCCTGCCGTTCTGGCGCACAGGCACGGCCGTCACGGCGAAGGCTGATGATTCGCCGGTGACCGCTGCTGACCTGGCCGCGCACCACCTGATTCTGGCCGGACTGACGGCGCTGGATCCGGGCATCCCGGTGCTCTCCGAAGAGGACGCCAACATTGCGCAAAGCGTGCGGGCCGGATGGCAACGCTGGTGGCTGGTCGATCCGCTGGATGGCACCAAGGAGTTCATCAGCGGCAGCGAAGAGTTCACCGTCAACATCGCCCTGATCGAAAACGGTCGAGTGGTATTCGGTGTGGTGTCGATGCCGACCAACGGGCGTTTCTATGTCGGTGGCGCCGGCCTCGGCGCCTGGCGTGGCGATAAAGGTGGTACGCCAGTGGCGATCAAGGTGCGTGATGCGCTAGCGCCCGGCGAGTCGTTCACCGTGGTGGCCAGCCGTCGCCATTCGAGCCCGGAGCAGGAGCGTTTGCTGGCCGGGTTGAGCGCCAGTCTTGGCGAGCTGCAACTGGCCAACATCGGCAGTTCGCTGAAATTCTGTTTGCTGGCTGAAGGGGCCGCGGATTGTTATCCGCGCCTGGCACCGACTTCGCAGTGGGACACGGCGGCGGCGCAAGGTGTGCTGGAAGGTGCGGGCGGTGAAGTGCTGGAGTTGAGTGGTGAGCCGTTCAGCTATCCGGCGCGGGAGTCGCTGTTGAATGCGTTCTTTCTGGCGTTGCCGGCGAAGGCGGCTTGGCGGGAGAGGCTGCTGGAATTGGCACGCTCCTGAACTCACCTTTATTTTGTGGCAAGGGGGCTTGCCCCCGTTGGGCTGCGCAGCGGCCCCAAACTCGGCCGCTGCGCATTTTCAGCTAAACGTCATTGCCTGAATTGCGACTGCTGCGCAGTCGAACGGGGGCAAGCCCCCTCGCCACAGGTTGTACAACACCCCTCACATTCAGCGGTGCAACACGTACTGCCCGACAAACCTCACCGCATCCTCATCACGGCCTTCATTGACGACCCGCGTATGCAGCGTCAACCGCGCTCGGCTGTATCGTTGGAACGTGGTCAAAAATTTCTTCCAGATCACCGGATCCGGCGCCTGGCAAATGGCGTGGGCATCGCCCGTCACCGGCAGCGGATAGCTGATCTGCCCTTCCTGAATGACGATGTGCCCGTCCGTGATGCCTTCTTCCTTGAGGCGCAGATGCAACCAGCCCCAACCGGCCAGGACCGCGCCGCAATACAGGCTGCCGCCGAACATGGTGCTCTTGTGGTTGACGTTGGCGTCCAGCGGCAAGTGCAGGCGCAGTTGCTGGTCATGCCAGTCGAGCACTTTGAGGCCCATGTCCCGGGTGAGGGGAATGTCGTGATGGAGGACTGATTCCAGTTGTCGACTGTCGCGGCTCATTCAGGGGCCTCTTGTTTGAATTGGATGATTGGACGGTAGCTCAGTCGAGGTCGTCGGGGTGGGCCGAAGCGCCACTGTCCGAGAAGCTCAAACCGTGCTTGCGCAGTTTGTCGTGCAGGGTCTTGCGCGGAATGCCGAGGGCCTCGGCGACGCTGCGCACGGAGCTGTGCGAGCGCGCCAGTTCGGCAGCGATGAGGGTTTTTTCGAAGTTCTCCACTTGCTCGCTCAAACCTCCGCTGACCACTTCAACGCTATTGCCAGCGCCGCCTTCCGGCGTGCTGTTGTCGAGGGCCAGTTCCAGCCCGAGGGCAAAACGCTCGGCCGCATTTTGCAATTCGCGCACGTTGCCGGGCCAGGTGTGGCGCAGCAGCAAGGCACGTTGTCCCGGTTGCAGTTCATGGGGCGGCAAGCCGTGGCGGGCACTGGCTTCGTCGGCGAAATGCTGGAACAGCATCAGCGCGTCTTCGCCCCGTTCGCGCAGCGGTGGAATCCGCAGCGGTGCGACGTTCAGGCGGTAATACAAGTCGGCACGGAAGCGCCCTTGATCCGCTGCCTGGCGCAGGTCTTCCTTGGTCGCGGCGATGATGCGGATGTCCAGGGGGATCTGTTGATTGCCGCCCAGGCGTTCGACCACGCGCTCCTGCAGCAAACGCAGCAATTTGACCTGCACATCCAGGCTCATGCTTTCGATTTCATCGAGGAACAAGGTGCCGCCATTGGCGAATTCGAACTTGCCGATGCGGCGTTTCTGCGCGCCGGTGAAGGCGCCGGGCTCGTGGCCGAACAACTCGCTTTCGACCACTGATTCGGCCAGGGCACCGGCATTGATCGCCACGAAAGGACCGTTGCGACGGCCCGATAGATCGTGCAGTGCCCGGGCCACGACTTCTTTGCCGGCGCCGGTTTCGCCGAGGATCAGCACGTCGGCCCTGGTCGCCGCCAGGGCGCCGATCTGCTCGCGCAGGCGCAGCATCGAAGGTGAGTGGCCAACCAGGCGGGCGCTCAGCTCATTGCGGTCGCTCAAGGCCAACCGCAGGCTGCGGTTGTCCAGCACCAAGCGGCGCAGGGCCAACGCGCGGCGCACGCTGTCGAGCAGGGCGTCGCTGGCGAAGGGCTTCTCGAGAAAGTCATAGGCCCCGGCGCGCATGGCCTGCACCGCCAGCGGCACATCGCCGTGGCCGGTGATCAGCAGCACCGGCAATTCAGGGTCCTGGGCGTGCAGTTCGGTCAGCAGTTCCAGACCGTCCATGCCGGGCATGCGGATGTCGCTGACCACCACACCCGGCCAGTCGCGCTCCAGTTGCGCGGCCAGGCCCTTGGCTTCGGCCAGCGGCAGGATCTTCAGTCCGGCCAGATCCAGCGTCTGGCTCAAGGCCTGGCGCAAGTGGGGATCGTCGTCGATCAACACGACCTGAATGCGGTTGTCGATGGTCATGCACTTCGGTCCTCGGACGGTTGCAGGCTCACGCCTGGTGCGCCTGCGCGCAGCTTCAGGGTAATCAGGGCGCCGCCTTCCTTGTGGTTGGCGAACGACAGTTCACCACCAAAGGCGCGCATCAGCGTTTCGCAAATCGCCAGCCCCAAGCCCAGGCCCTGGGTGCGGGTCTTGGTGGTGTAGAACGGCTCGCTGGCGCGTCCAAGGGCCTCCATGCAAAAGCCCGGGCCGTTGTCGCGAATGTACAGGTTGACGCCATCGGCCGTGGATTGGGCACTCAGCCAGAGTTTACGTGGCGGGCCTTTTTCCGTCAGGGCATCCAGGGCGTTGGCCAGCAGGTTGCCGAGTACCTGGCGCAGGCGGGTTTCCCCGGCCTCGACCCACAGGGTGGCGGCAGGCAGATCACGGATCAGCTCGACGTCCATGCTGCGTCGGCGCTTGGCCAACAAGGCCAGGGCATCATCCAGCGCCGGTTGCAGGGCCACGCTTTCCGGGGCATGCCGGTCGCGCCGGGCAAAGGCGCGCAGGTGGGCGATGATCGAGGCCATGCGACCGGTCAGTTCGCTGATCAGCTTGAGATTGCCGCGGGCGTCTTCGGTGCGCTGGTGGTCGAGCAATATCTCGGCGTTTTCCGCATAACTGCGAATGGCTGCCAGCGGCTGATTCAGTTCATGGCTGATGCTCGCGGACATGGTGCCCAGTGCCGACAGTTTGCCGGCCTGCACCAGATCGTCCTGGGCGCGGACCAGCTCCTGCTGAGCCTGCTCGCGCTCCAGCACTTCCTGTTTGAGGCGTCGGTTCAGGCCTTCGAGATCGCTGGTGCGCTCGGCAACCCGGCCCTCCAGTTCGCGGCGGGCCTTGGCTTCGAAAGCAATGCGTTCCAGGTAATGACGGCGGCGCTGCATCATCAGGCCAAGCAACAGCATCAACACCAGCAGCGTTGCACCGCCGATAGCCACCACCGTGCGCACCGGGCGGTCGATCAGGGTGCGCGGGGCGAGGATGCTGACATTCCAGCCGGTTTCGGCGATCTGCCGGGTCTGGGTCAGCCAGGCATTGGGGTTGAGCTCCAGTGGTTTTGGCTCGCGGGTTGGATAGGGCTGGATCGCGGTGATGGCCTTGCTTTCGGCCTCGCTCAGCGGACGGGTCGAGCGGAATCGCCACTCTGGCCGCGAGGTGAGAATGACCACGCCATTTTGGTCGGTCAGCAGCAGTTGTTCCGGGGTTTTGCCCCAGAGGCTTTCGGTGTGGTCAAGGTCGACCTTGACCACCAGCACGCCGACGATTTTTTCGCCGTCGCGCACGCCGGCGGCGAAGAAGTAGCCGCGCTTGGCGGAGGTGGTACCCAAACCAAAGAAACGCCCGAGCCGCCCGGCCATGGCTTCGCTGAAATACGGCCGGAAGGAAAAATTGCGCCCCACGAAACTGTCGTGCTTGTCCCAGTTGGAGGCGGCCAGCGTCTTGCCGGTGGCGTCCATCAGGTACATGACTTCGGCCCCGGTCTGGGTGGCGATATTTTTCAGCAGGCGGTTGGCATTGCCCTGGGTGACGCCATCGTCCGGCGCGCCGACAACAGCGCGCAAGGCCGGCAGGTCACCGAGGATTTGCGGCAACACTTCATAGCGGTGCAGGGTGCCCAGCAGGTTGGCGACATAGAGGTCGAGGGTCTGACGATTCTGGCTGGCCAGTTCGCTGCGGTAATAGCGCTCGGCCAGATGCTCCAGCGGCCACAGCAACGGCGCCAGGCACAGTGCCAGCAGGGCCAGGCTGCGCCAACGGGGTCTGGGAGGGAGAGTCGGTTTCATGAGCAGCATGCGCCTGTGGGTACAGGCGCATTATGCCTAGGCTTGCGGGCGCAGTCTGCGCGCTGTGGGTCAGGCGCGTTTTTGCGCTGAAGCTTGCGCCGGGTTATCAGGCGAAGACTTCGGCGTCCTTGAGGAATGCAGCGGCCTGGTCCTTTGCCGACAGCTGCGGAGTGCCTTCCAGTTGCCAATCGATAGCCAGGTCCGGGTCGTCCCAGCGAATGCTGCGCTCGGCGGACGGGGTGTAGTAATCGGTGGTTTTGTAGAGGAACTCGGCGAAATCGCTCAGCACCACGAAACCGTGGGCAAAGCCTTCCGGAATCCAGATCTGGCGATGGTTATCGGCGGAAAGGACCACCGCAACCGATTTGCCGAAATGAGGCGAACTGCGGCGGATGTCCACGGCAACGTCGAGTACTTCACCGGCTGTGACACGAACCAGTTTGCCTTGCGTGTTCGTCAGTTGGTAATGCAAACCACGCAACACGCCTTTTTGCGAACGGGAGTGGTTGTCCTGAACGAACTGTGTGTCCAGACCGGTGGCCTCTGCGAAAGCCCTGGCGTTGAAGCTCTCATAGAAGAAACCACGTTCGTCGCCAAAGACCTTGGGTTCGAGGATCAGAACACCGGGCAGGTCGGTGGTCACTACATTCATGGTGGCTCTCCAGCAGTGGGCGTTTAATGGTCGCCATTCTTGCGCAAAGCGCTGATCGGGGCGAGTGCTCAAGTAAAAAACTACCGACCTGTTCCAGCCACTGCAAATGACCATTACCGGTTCCGGGGGGTTGCGTATCGCCCGAAGCAGTGGCGATATAGGCGCCTAATAAAATTTCAGGGGTTGTTGTATGCCGCTCGCCACGTTGATTCATCGCGCCAGTTTGCCCAGCCCGCAGGTGTCTGCGGAGCAAGCGCTAGAGCTGCTGGAGGAACATTACGGGTTCAGCGGCAGACTGCAGGCCCTCGGCAGCCAGCAAGACCTGAACTACCGCGTCGACAGCGAGCGGGGACGTTTCGTCCTGAAAATCTGCCGTGGCGACTACTCGGTCGTTGAGCTTCAGGCACAGCATGCCGGGCTCAAGCACTTGGGCGCGCACCCCGATGTCCATGTGCCGCGTGTTATCGCGGCGAAAAACGGTGCAGAGCTGCTGTCTCTGGACGTGGGCGGCCAGGCAGTGCACGTTCGCCTGCTCGACTACATCGAAGGCCAGCCGCTGACGAGCCTTGGCCATTTCAACCCGACGGTGGTGTCCGGTTTCGGTCGCCTGTGCGGTGAAATGGACCTGGCCCTGGCGGATTTCGACCATCCGGGCCTGGTGCGAACCCTGCAATGGGACGCCCGCCACGCTCACGCCCTGATCGCGCACTTGCTGCCGGTGATCAAGGATGAAGGCCAGCGCAAACTGATCGTCGACGCGTCCGCACAAGCCGAGCGGCATTTGCAGCCGCTGGAAGCCAAGCTGCCGGTGCAGGCCATTCATATGGACATCACCGACGACAACGTGGTGTGGCAGCGCGATGCGCAACGCCATTGGCAACTGCAAGGCGTGATCGATTTCGGTGACCTGGTGCGTACCTGGCGCATTACCGATCTGTCGGTCACCTGTGCCGCGCTGCTGCATCATGGCGAGGGCGATCCGTTCTGCATTTTGCCGGCGATCCAGGCTTACCACGCGGTCAATCCCTTGCAGCACGAAGAGCTGCTGGCGCTGTGGCCGCTGATTGTCGCCCGTGCGGCGGTGCTGGTGCTCAGTGGCGAACAGCAGGTCAGCATCGATCCGGGCAATGCCTACAGTCGCGATAACCTGGTCCATGAGTGGGAAATCTTCCGTGTGGCCACGTCGGTGCCGCTGGCATTGATGGAAGCGGCGATCCTCACCGCCGTCGGCCAGAACCTGCCCACCATCGGCAGTGAAGGTTTTGCACCGCTGTTGCCAAGCCTGGTGGGGCGTGAGTTCGCCTTGATCGACCTGGGGGTGCTCAGCCCGCATTTCGAGGCCGGGAACTGGGAACAGGAGGGTGTCGATCAGCGCCTGCTGGATGAAGCGGCTGCGGCTCATGGCCTGGCGGCCAGTCGCTATGGACAATATCGCCTGTCCCACACCCGCCCGGACAGTGCCACTGAGCCGGACACTTGCCCCTTGCACGTTGAACTGCGTGTACCTCAGGGCACGACGGTCGAAGCACCGTTTGCTGGTGTGGTGCACCAGCCGTCGGCGGGCTTGCTGCAACTGGACGGCCCGCAATTGAGTGTGCGGCTTTGGGGTGTCACGCCGTCGCTGCACAACGGCGCTGCACTGGTCAAAGGCCAGGTGCTGGGTTCGGTCAGCGGGCCGTTGATCGTGCAGTTGAGCCGTGGCACGTCGATCGATGCGCCGTTGTTCTGCACGCCATCGCGCGCCGCTGCCTGGCAGGCACTGTGCCCATCACCCGCGGCACTGCTGGGGCTGGCCTGTGATGCCGAAGCAGAACTCGACGGCGCGACCTTGCTGGCCCGGCGTGACGCCAGTTTCGCCCGTACGCAAAAACATTATTACGTCGACCCTCCGCGCATCGAGCGTGGCTGGCGCAACCATTTGATCGACATGCAGGGGCGCTCCTACCTCGACATGCTCAACAACGTCGCGGTATTGGGCCACGGTCATCCGCGCATGGCGGCAGTTGCCAGCCGCCAATGGTCGTTGCTCAACACCAACTCGCGTTTCAACTACGCGGCCGTGGCCGAGTTCTCCGAACGCTTGCTGAAACTGTCCCCTGACGGCATGGACCGCGTGTTCCTGGTCAACAGCGGCAGCGAGGCCAACGACCTGGCGATTCGCCTGGCGTGGGCCTACAGTGGCGGCCGCGACATGCTCAGCGTGCTGGAGGCTTATCACGGCTGGACGGTGGGTGCCGACTCGGTGTCGACCTCGATCGCCGACAACCCCAAGGCCTTGAGCAGCCGCCCGGACTGGGTACACCCGGTGACCGCGCCAAACACCTATCGCGGTGAGTTCCGTGGCCCCGACAGTGCGCCGGATTATGTGCGCAGCGTCGAGCACAACCTGGCGAAAATCGCCGAGCAGAAACGCCAACTGGCGGGCTTCATCTGCGAACCGGTGTACGGCAATGCCGGCGGTATCTCGCTGCCACCGGGCTATTTGAAGCAAGTCTATGGCATGGTCCGGGCCCAGGGCGGCGTGTGCATTGCCGACGAAGTGCAGGTCGGCTACGGACGCATGGGCGATTTCTTCTGGGGCTTCGAAGAGCAAGGCGTGGTGCCGGACATCATCACCATGGCCAAAGGCATGGGCAACGGCCAGCCACTGGGCGCGGTCATCACCCGCCGGGAAATCGCCGAGGCACTGGAGGCCGAGGGTTATTTCTTCTCGTCCGCCGGTGGCAGCCCGGTCAGTTGCCAGGTCGGCATGGCCGTACTGGACGTGATGGAAGAGGAAAAACTCTGGGAGAACGCCCAAGTCGTTGGCGGTCACTTCAAGCAGCGCCTCGAAGCGTTGATCGATATTCATCCGTTAGTGGGCGCGGTGCACGGTTCCGGTTTCTACCTGGGCGTCGAGTTGATCCGCAACCGCGACACCCTGGAACCGGCCACCGAGGAAACCACCGCGCTGTGCGATCGCTTGCGCGAGCTGGGGATCTTCATGCAGCCAACCGGCGATTACCTGAACATCCTCAAGATCAAGCCGCCGATGGTCACTTCGCGCCAGAGCGTGGATTTCTTCGTGGACATGCTGTCGAAGGTGCTGGCGGAAGGCTTGTAAACACAATCCCCCTGTGGGAGCGAGCTTGCTCGCGATAGCGGTCTTTCAGTCGAAAAATCTGTGACGGGAATGGCCTCATCGCGAGCAAGCTCGCTCCCACAGAGGTGGTGGTGTTAATTCGATTGATATCGGCTTTCTGTCGGTTATTTTTGTAACTATGGATTGACGGTGCTTTAAAAGCCGATATTTATCGGATATAAAGTGACCAGTCCACGGCGTGTACCCATGCGCTTTCTTTTCTGTCAGGCATCAACGCCACTCCGGAGTCCTGAGTCATGACCACGTTGAACAGCACCCCTCGCGCCGACGGCTTCTACATGCCAGCCGAATGGGCACCCCAAACCCAGACCTGGATGATCTGGCCCGAGCGCCCGGACAACTGGCGCCTGGGTGGCAAACCGGCACAAGCCGCCCACGTGGCCGTGGCCAAGGCCATCGCCCGTTTCGAGCCGGTCACCGTGGCGGTCTCCGCCGGCCAGTACGAAAACGCCCGTGCCCGTCTGGACGTGCCGAATATTCGCGTCGTGGAAATGTCCAGTGACGACGCCTGGGTTCGCGACTCCGGCCCGACTTTCGTCATCAATAACAATGGCGAAGTCCGTGGCGTGAACTGGGACTTCAATGCCTGGGGCGGTTTTGACGGCGGCCTGTATTCGCCGTGGAACCGTGACTCGCAGGTCGGCGGCAAGATCCTCGAAATCGAGCGCAGCCCGCGTTACCGTACCGAAGGCTTCGTACTTGAAGGCGGTTCGATTCACGTCGACGGCGAAGGCACGCTGATCACCACCGAAGAGTGCCTGCTCAACCGCAATCGCAACCCGCACATGAACCGTGAAGAAATCGAAGCGGTCCTGAGTGCGAACCTGGCTGTGGATAAAATCATCTGGCTGCCGGATGGCTTGTTCAACGACGAAACCGACGGCCATGTGGATAACTTCTGCTGCTACGTGCGTCCGGGTGAAGTGCTGCTGGCCTGGACCGATGATCCGCAGGACCCGAACTACCCGCGCTGCCAGGCGGCGATGAACGTGCTGCAAAACAGCACCGATGCCAAGGGTCGCCCGTTCACGGTGCACAAAATGCCGATCCCGGGCCCGCTGTTTGCGACCGAGGAAGAATGTGCCGGCGTCGATCCGGTGGACGGTACTCAGGAGCGTAACCCGACTGTGCGTCTGGCCGGTTCCTACGTGAACTTCCTCATCGTCAACGGTGGCATCATCGCGCCGAGCTTTGACGACCCGCAGGATGGCCCGGCAAAGGAAATCCTGCAGAACCTGTTCCCGCAGCATGAAGTGGTGATGGTGCCTGGTCGCGAACTGTTACTGGGGGGCGGCAATATTCACTGCCTTACCCAGCAGCAACCCGCGCCGCACAAGGAGTGAGTGAGGTTGTAACATCTTGAGTTGATTGCGAAATTTCTCAAGCTGTAAATCAGCCTCCCGCCATACACAGAGCCCGCAGCCCTTCAGGGTTGCGGGCTTTTTTGTATCTACCAGGCGACACTTCAGACACCTTGGCACAGCTCTTGTATCTCTGCTGTTGTAACTCGGGGAGGGGGAGGACTTCGATGTTCTGTCATAAACCTTGGATAAGTTAGCCGCTCACAAACCGGGAGAGAGCGCTGAAATGAACGCCGAAGTGAACGTAGTGAGCGACAAGGCGTTGCATCCCCTGGCCGTAAACAGCGAATCGCTCCAGATTCTGGCGCACTGGTTCAAGTCCAATGGAATGCGTCAGATCAGCGAAACTGATCCGCGCCGGACAATGATCGAGCGTTACCCTGCTGGTTTATTCAGCGAGGCGGAACTGGATGCGTTGTGGGATGTGATGGAAGGATAAGAAGAACAACAACGGATTGATCAAGAAAAAGCGCTGCCGGGATGGCAGCGCTTTTTTTTTCAACACACTGAACCCTGTGGGAGCGGGCTTGCTCGTGAAAGCGGTGTGTTAGCAACGTTGCCATTGGCTGACACAACGCCTTCGCGAGCAAGCCCGCTCCCACAGGTTTTGTGGTGTCTAGAAGCTGTAGGTGCCCGTCACCACCAGGCTGCGCGGTGCCCCCGGCTGGATCTGGAATGCACTGGTCGCCGACGAGTAATACGTCTTGTCGCTGATGTTGTTCAGCGCCGCGCGCAAATCCCAATCTTTCTGACGGAAGCCCGCCAAGGCGTCCCAACGGCCATAACCCGGCAACACGACGGTGTTGAGGTTGTCGGCATAGCGGTCGCCAACCAGGGTCAGGCCGGTTTCGGCGTACCAGCCCATTTCCGGTTTCCAGGTCAGGAACAGGCTGCCGTTGTGCTTGGCCACGTTGTTGATGCGCTTGCCTTCCAGGCCGTTGTTGTCCTTTTCGATGGTTGCGTCCTGCAGACCCACGCCACCGCGCACGTACCAGTTGCCGGTAATCCTGCCGGCGGCAGTCAACTCGATCCCGCGTGAACGTTGCAGCCCGGAGAGCAGGGTAATGGTCGGGTTGTTCGGATCGCTGGTGCGGCGGTTGTACAGCTCCAGCTCGTAGATGGCCAGCGTGGTACTCAGGCGGTCATCGAGCCAGTCACTCTTGACCCCGATTTCCTTCTGCCTGGTCAGCTCGGGGCTCAGGTCATTGCTGTTACCGGCCGCACCCGGGGTGATGCCGATCAAGCCACCACCGACCGGCGAGAACGTCTTGCTCCAGGACGCGTAGAAGGAGTGATTTTGCAGTGGCGTCCAGACCACGCCAACGCGAGGGCTGGTGCTATGGCTGTCACGGTCTTCGGAAATGTCGCGCACCTTGTTGGTCGACTCGATATCGAACGTGTCGTAGCGCAGGCCGGCGAGCAACTGCCATTGATCGTTCAGGCGCAGTTGATCCTGCATATACACCGCCCGGCTCTCGAGCTCGGTATGGGTGTTGCTCGACACCACCATGCGCCCGGTATGACGCAAATTGCGGTCGGGGGCGTACAGGTCCAGCGCCGGCACCGGGGAGCTGCCCGGCCCGGAAGTGGCGGCGGTGTACAGCAGCGGGTCGCGGCGCTGGCTGCCGATCTCGATGCCGGTGAGCAAGCGGTGCTCCAGGCCGAAAGTATCGAAGCCACCTTCCAGCTCGACGTTGTTGTAGACGTTGCGGGTATTCAGGTCCTGCTGCCAGTGCTGGCGCGTGACCTTGTTGCTGGCCGGGACATAGCCGCTCAAGTAAGTATTGTCGAATTCGCTGTCGAGCTTGAACACGCCCAGGGTCTGGCGCAGTTGCCAGTTATCGCTCAGTTCATAGGTGAGTTTCGAACGCAGGGATTGCGCCTTGTCGTCGATGAAATCGTTTTCACTGCCGTAGGTGGTATCGCGTCCTACGTCGGCCGGGCGACCATCTACACCGGGGATGCCACGATCCGGCGTGCGGTTGTAGCGGCTGTATTCGTACTGCACCAACCAGTTCAGGTCGGGTGTCAGCTGCCAGCTCATCGAGGGTGCGAACAGCTGGCGATTGCCACTCACGCCATCGCGGAAGCTGTTCTCGTCCATGTTGCCCATGTTCAGGCGCAGGCTGATGTTCTCGGAAGGATCGGTGCTGAGGTCGGCATACAGGCTGCGCAAGTCCTCGCTACCACCCTGGGCTTCGATGGTCGAGCGGCGACCGAACTCGGGCAGTTTGCTCACCCGGTTGACGATCCCGCCCTGGCTGCCACGGCCATACAACACGGCGGCCGGGCCTTTCAGGACGTCGATGCGTTCGATGTTGTGCAAGTCGCGCACGTACTGGCTGTCGTCGCGGATGCCATCGAGATAGAAATCGTTGCTGGCGTCGAAACCGCGGATGCGCAGGCTGTCGAAGCGTGTGTCGGCGCCGCTGCTGACGTTGGGGATGCCACTGAGCGCCGTGCCCAGATCGTTGGTGCCGTAATCCATCACGTTCGAGGTTTTGATCGAGTCGATGGCTTGTGGCACGTAGCGCACCGGCGTGGCGGTCCGGGTCGCCGTGTTGGTTTGTGTCACGCGCGGGTCGTCGGCTTCAGCTTCGGCGCTGATCGATGTGGCAGGCAAGGTGGTCGGTGCAGCATAGGAAAAACCGGCAGACAACAAGGCAGAGAGCCCAAGACTGCAGGGCGCAAGGCGAAAAGGGGCAGGCATTGAAGAGCGCATCCGTAGGATTTTTAGGTTGAAGCATCTGGAGGGCGCGAATAGTAATGCTTGTCATTTGCTGTCGTTAGTTGTTATTGAGAATCTGTATCATTTGATTGTTTCGAATTATTTCTGAGTCGATACAAAGGGTTTGCGCCGTCATTCGACCGATTCAAGCAACAGACTGAAAACAGATCCGGCGTTTTTCCGGGGCTGCGGCGGCACTAATCTGCCGACATCGAATCTTCCTGAATTTCTGTCGGAGCTTTCCCATGATCCTGCATTACATCTACGACCCGTTGTGCGGTTGGTGCTACGGCGCCAAACCCCTGGTGCAAGCCGCCCAGGCTGTGCTGCCCGTGCTTGCCCACGGCGGGGGCATGATGACGGGGGCCAATCGGCAAAAGGTTTCGCCACAACTGCGCAGTTACGTCATGCCCCATGACCGGCGCATTGCCGAATGCAGCGGGCAGCCGTTCGGTGAAGCTTATTTCGAAGGTTTGCTGCGTGATCACAGTGCCGTGTTCGACTCGGCTCCCCCCATCGCTGCGGTGCTGGCTGCCGAGCAAATGGCGGGTCGTGGGCTGGAGTTGCTGGGACGTTTGCAAAGTGCTCACTACGTGGAAGGGCGCCGCATCGCCGACGAATCGGTGCTGTTTGAACTGGCCCACGGTATGGGGTTGGAGCCTCAAGCCTTCGAAAGAGCCTTCAGGGCGGCCGACACCGAAGGCCATATCAAGGACAGCCGGGCTTTGCTGGCCAAGGTGGGCGGGCAGGGTTTTCCGACCCTGGTGCTTGAGCACAATGGCCAATTCACCCTGATCGATATCGGGCCTTGGCTGGGCAAACCCCAGGCATTTGCGCAGTGGCTGGGACAGTCGCTGCCGGAGCAGGACTCATCCCATTCCGTAGCAGCTTGTGGTCTCGAAGGCTGCGTCGATTGAATATTCCTGCCGCGTAAAGCAGTTTCTTAGACGTTTTTCGCCTATTTCTAGAAGATTCATGAAATTGACACGTCGTTAAGGACGCAGCTACGATTCGGCCCAACGCCTGTGGCCAACCGCCACGACTCAAAAACAATAAAAGGCCCGCCGCGAGAAATCGTGGGCGGGCTTTTTTGTTTTCGCCTCGAAAAAAGAGCGCCATAGCGCCGTTTCGGCCGTTCGACACAGCGCGTATCAACCGTATCAAGGAAAAAACAAAATGTTGAACAAGCGAATCAGCCTGATCGCTCTGGGGATGTTGAGCGCTACACAGGCCATGGCGAACGACCAGGCCGAATCCAAGGGTTTCGTTGAAGACAGCAGCCTCAAAGTGCTGCTGCGCAACGCCTACATCAACCGTGACTACAAAGACGGCAACCCGGATAAATCCGAGTGGGGCCAAGCGGCCATCGGCACGTTCTCGTCGGGCTTCACCCAAGGCACCGTGGGCGTGGGTGTGGACGCTTTCGGCCTGTACGCATTGAACCTGGAGCGCAGTGAAGACCGTAGCGGCGCGCAAGGCATCGACTTCTTCAAAAAGGGCGACAGCGGCCAGCCGGCTGACGACCTGTCCAAGGGCGGCGCAGCGATCAAGTTCCGCCTGTCCAGCACCACCCTGACCTACGGCGACCAGATGCCGGCCCTGCCGGTGCTGAACTACGACAACTCGCGCCTGCTACCGGAAAGCTACACCGGCACCCTGGTCACCTCCAGGGAGATCAAAGGCCTGCAACTGGACGCCGGTCGCTTCACCGCCGAATCGCGGAAAAGCGCCGAAGGCCGTGACAGCGGTGGCTTGAAGTCGATCAACGTATTGGGCGGTAGTTACCAGTTCACCGAACAATTCAAGGCCGCGTTGTACGCTTCCGACGTCGAAGACGTGCTGAAGAAGCAATACGTGAACGCCAACTACGTGTTCCCGATCGACAAGGATCAGTCCCTGACCCTGGACTTCAACGGCTACCGCACCAAGCTGGACGATTCCTACGTCCGCGAAAACTCTATCACCGGCGACGACAACAAAATCTGGAGCCTGGCGGCCACCTTCATCACCGGCCCGCACTCGTTCACCCTCGCGCACCAGCGCAGTACCGGCGACAGCAACCTGGGCTACGCCTACGGCGGCTACCAGAAAGATCAAGGTCGCATCGGCGACGGTGGCAACACCATCTACCTGGCGAACTCCTACTGGTCCGACTTCAACGCCGAAGACGAACGCAGCTGGCAACTGGGCTACGGCCTGGACTTCAGCACCTTCGGTGTACCGGGCCTGAGCTACAACTTCGCCTACGTACGCGGTGACAACATCACCACCTCCACCAGCGAAGGCGGCACCGAGCGCGAGATCTTCAACCAGATCAAATATGTCGTCCAAAGCGGCCCGGCCAAAGACCTCAGCGTGAAACTGCGCAGCTCGGTCCTGCGCGTGTCGCAGAAGTCGAGCGAGTACAACGTCAGCGGCAACGAAGTGCGTGTGTTTGTGGATTACCCGATCAATATCTTCTGATGATGGGTTGTGGTATCGAGGCCTGATCAGAGGCTGAGAAAGAAAAAGCCCCGATTGGTTCGGGGCTTTTTTGTATTGTCGCTATGCTCATGTCGTCAAAACTCGATTTCGGTAACACGTCTTTCGAACGTGTCGTCCGCGGCGACATGTTCAGAGGACGTGTCGCAAAAAGTTAAAAATTGCGACACGTTAAGGCCTCATGTCTACACTAGCGACATGAGAGAAACCTTCTTCTGCTCAAAAAACATACAAAATGCTCAGGGTCGCATCCATGAATGAACCGCTGCCATGGCAGGCTGACAGGCCATACAACCAACTTCCGTTGCTACCCCCAGGAATCGAGCTGGAAACACGTGCCGTCCTCAAAAAATGTATTGAGGCGCGCACCGCATTGGCTGAGTTGAAACAGGCAGCAGAGTTGATCCCAAACCAGACGGTCTTGATCAACACAATTCCCCTGCTGGAGGCCAAAGACAGCTCGGAAATAGAAAGCATCGTTACCACCACGGATTTGCTGTTCCAGCATGCCCAAGACACGGAAAACCATGCAGACCCTGCGACCAAGGAAGCTTTGCGCTATCGAACAGCGCTCAATCAAGGCTTCCTGTCTCTAACGGAAAGACCTTTATCGACCAACACGGCTGTAGAAATCTGCCGAACGCTGAAGGGGGCGCAACTGGATATCCGCCGTACGCCGGGAACACAGCTTGCGAATGACCGAACGGGTGAAGTTATCTACACCCCGCCTGAAGGGGAGGAACATCTGCGCAACCTCCTCGCCAACTGGGAGCGTTTTCTGCACAACGAAATCGATCTCGATCCCCTCGTTCGTATGGCAGTCGGGCACTACCAATTTGAGGCCATTCATCCATTTGTCGACGGCAACGGCCGGACGGGGCGCGTCCTCAATACGTTGTTCTTGATCCAGGAAGGCCTGCTGAACCTGCCGATCCTCTACCTCAGTCGCTACATCATTGCCCAACGTGCCGATTACTACCGGCTCCTGCTGGAGGTGACGACCCAACAGGCGTGGGAACCATGGTTGCTGTTTATGTTGAGTGCAGTAGAAGAAACCGCTCGGTGGACCACCGCCAAGATTGCCGCAATCCGCGCATTGTCTGAGCACACCACTCAATTCGTACGTGATCAACTACCCAAAACCTATTCGCGTGAGTTGGTTGATGTCATCTTCGAGCAGCCCTACTGCCGCATCAGTAACGTCGTCGATAAGAAAGTCGCACAACGGCAGGCTGCGTCACGTCACCTCAAAGAGCTGGTCGCCATTGGTGTTCTGGAGGAGATTCAGGTGGGTAAGGAGAAGCTTTTCATTCATCCGAAGCTGATGCAGTTACTCATTCGCGACAATAATGAATTCAAACACTACGTCGGCTAAAGCACGTGAGCCGAAGCGAGAAAGCCCCGAACGATTCGGGGCTTTTTCTTTTTCACGCACCGGGTTTGCGTGACGACGTCACTGACAGCGATTGTTCATCGGCGCATCCTACACCTTCACTACATCATCGATGATCGCCTTACTCATATCCTGCAAAAAATGCGATGCCCAGGCATACCGGTCGGTATCGCGAACCATGGCTGCGTCTGATGCGAGCAACCTGCGATCCTGGCCAATAGGGCTTATTCATTACACTGGGTAACGAATGAAGTTCCCGCCCCCACCTTTATCCCCTCCCACCAACCCCATACATTCATCTCCAACGCCTCTCCCATCATCCCGACGGGAAGGTTACTGGAGTTGCCCTCATGCCTTTCGTAACCGTACGCATCACCCGCGATGGCGTTACCACTGAGCAGAAAGCTCAGGTGATCGCCGAAATCACTGAAACACTGGAACGCGTCCTCAACAAGCGCCCTGACCTGACCCACATCGTGATCGAGGAAGTCGACACCGATAACTGGGGTTACGCCGGTATCACCACCACCCAGTACCGCAAGCAACTGGCTGAGGCGGAGGGCAAGTCATGACGTCCTCCGTCACCATCGATTTCATCTCCGATGTGGTGTGCCCCTGGTGCGCGCTGGGGGCGACGGCGCTGGAGCAGGCGATCGAGAACGTGGCCGGGGAAGTCTCGGTCGAGCTGACCTACAAGCCGTTCGAATTGAACCCGAACATGCCGGCTGAAGGTGAGCCAGCGGTCGAGCACCTGATGCGCAAGTACGGGAGAACCGCCGACGACGTCGCCGCCGGCAAGGCGATGCAGATCGCTCGCGGCGAGGCCATCGGCTTCAAGTTCGATCTGGAGAAGCGCACGCATTTCTACAACACCTTCGATGCACACCGCTTGTTGCTGTGGGCGTTGCAGGAAGGGCGGCAAGTCGAACTGAAGAAGGTTCTGCTTCGGGGCTATTTCAGCGAAGGCCAAAACCCGAGCGATCACCAGGCACTGGTGAGTCTGGCGACTGAAGCGGGGCTGGACGGGGCAGCTGCACAAGAGGTGCTGGCGTCCGGTGCGTTCGCCGCTGAGGTGCGGGAGCTTGAAGCGTACTACCAGCAGCGCGGCATCAATTCGGTCCCGGCCATGGTGCTGAACGGTCGCCACCTGGTGTCCGGCTCGCAATCGGTCGAGTACTACGAACAGATGTTGAGAGAAATGGCCAAGGCACCGGCTGAAGCCTGATTACAGATTTTCTACCCCACTTTTAATTGTCAGAGGTCTTCATCATGAGCATTTCGAAAAAAGTCATCGTCATCACTGGCGCATCCCAAGGTCTCGGCGACGGTATGGTCAAAGCCTTTCGTGAACTCGGTTACCGGATCGTCGCCACTTCGCGCTCGATCAAGCCATCCACCGATCCGGACATTCTCACCGTGGCCGGTGACATCGGCGAACCGGAAACCGCCCGGCGCGTCATCCGTGAAGCGATGTCCCGTTTCGGTCGCATCGACACCCTGGTCAACAACGCCGGGATCTTCATCGCCAAGCCGTTCACCGCGTACACCGCAGAAGACTATGCCAATGTGTTGTCGGTGAACGTCAATGGCTTCTTCTACATCACCCAACTCGCCATCGCCGAGATGGAAAAGCAAGGCAGCGGCCACGTCGTCAACATCACCACCAGCCTGGTGGACCACGCCATCGACGGCGTGCCATCGGTCTTGGCTTCGCTGACCAAGGGCGGCCTCAACGCGGCCACCAAATCCCTGGCCATCGAATACGCCAAGCGCGGAATTCGGGTGAACGCGGTCAGCCCCGGCATCATCAAGACCCCGATGCACGGCGCAGAAACCCATGAAGCACTGGGCAATCTGCACCCGGTCGGGCACATGGGCGAGGTCGACGATATTGCGCAAGCGGTCGTGTATCTGGACGGCGCCAAGTTCGTCACTGGCGAAATCCTGCACGTGGACGGTGGTCAGAGCGCGGGCCACTAAAAGCGCTTTTTCAGACCACGGAAACAACAAAGCCCCTGCATTTCTGCAGGGGCTTTGTTTTGTATGGTGCCGGCACCAGGAATCGAACCCGGGACCTACTGATTACAAGTCAGTTGCTCTACCATCTGAGCTATACCGGCGTGTCAGGGCGACGATTATAGCGATTGGATAGGTTCTGTAAACCCCTGAATTCTGACTATTTTTGCGCGGGCTTCGGGTCAGGCGCGCAGCAGGGTTTTCTTGAGTTTCTGAATGGCTTTCCAGGTTCGACTGTTTTGCATTGCGCGCAGCTGGGCTTCGGCCTGTTCGGCGCGTTGCAGGGCGGCGGCGAGTTGCTGTTCGGCATCGCCGACGGGGTGGCTGAAGTTGTGGCCTTTGCAGAACTGGAACTCGTCCAGGTTGCACGGCGGGATGTCGAAGGCGGGTTTGAGGTTCAGGTGTTCTTCGGCGAGGTAGTAGGTGTTGATGCCGTCGAACAGGATGGACTGGTAGCCGGCGCCGGTAACGAGGGTTTCCCAGGTCTGGTCGCGTTCCCACGGGGTTTCGATGAGGATGACCCACGGCCGCCACCGGGTGAAATCCATGCCGCGAAGGACGGTCTCTTCGTGGCCTTCGACATCGATCTTCAGGAAGTGGATAGCGCGGCCCTGGGCGTGTTCTTCGCAAATGGATGTCAGGGTGCGGGATTGGACGGTTTGGCTGCGCACGTCCATGCCGGCGTCTTTGTGCATCTGCGCCATGGCCGGGTCGGCGGTCGAGAGGCCGGTGTCGGCGATGCCGTAGAAGGTCAGGCTGTCGGCGCTTTCGCCGGCCACGCATTGCAGGTTGGTGTCCTTGGGGCGTTGCTGGCACAAGGCTTCGTAGTAGTTGGGCATCGGTTCGACGTTGATGCCGGTCCAGCCGTTGTCGTAGAACGCCTTGGTGACCGAGTCATGGGTGGGGTCGTTTGCCCCGACGTCGATGTAGAAGCCGTTCTCGACGGTCTTGAGGGCGCGCCACAGGCGTATGTCTTCGAAATTCTGTGCGTAAGAAATGAACGTCACGGGCGCATCCTGTCGAAAGAATTTTCTTGTTCGTGGCCGCGCTACGGGCTGCCTTGCGTGTGTGTATATCAAGAGAAGGGAAAGGGTGCAATTTCCCCTGTCTGCGGTCCGGGATTAGGCGTTTATGTCGTTTTGGTTAAATGCTTATGCACAATGGCATTGGCGACGCACTGGGTTTAGGCCGAATTTGTGGATCCGTTCTCATTTGTCCGCAAATGCCTGTTTTTTCGATTTTTTATGCGGGTGTACAAAAAATGAACAGTGCTGATTTAGCCCTGAAACAGGCGTAGATATTGGATCCATGATTATTTCATCAACAGAGTTATCCACAGGTCGGATGTGCTTAAGCGCTTTCGGCCAGGAGCAGGAAATTACGCGGCGTGAGCGGTGTTTCGCAGAACGTACCGACGCGGACGCTGTAGCCCTGTTCGGCGAGGAAAAGTGCCCGGTCGAGAACCAGCCAAAGCTCCAGCGGACGCCGGAAAAGTCCGCGTAGCAGCTCAAGGTTGCGCACCTCGGCCAGACGCTGCCAACCGGCAACTTCAAGCGCTGGCCAATCTTGCGGGCCGACTGTGGATAACTCTTTGAGTGCGGCCAGGTGATGGCAGTAATCGGCGAAGGGCTTGTCCAGCCAGGCGCTGGGCAGCGAAGGGGTTGGCAGGTACTCGTCAATTCCGCGCAGTTGCCGTTGCAGCAAGTCGAAACCCAGGCGCCGGGCCATGGAGGTGTCGCGTTGACGGCGCACGCGGGCGCCAGCGGTGACGGTTTCGCTCATGGGCAACGCGAGGTCGTCTAGGGAAAGCTGTAGGCCGGAGCTTTGGGTGGCCGAGGAAATCGGCGAGTAGTGGGCAAGACTGATCCGGTTGTAGCAGCACGGCGCGATGGCGAGCTGTTTGCAGCCTGTGGCGCTGGCAAGTTGAATCAGCCGCACATGCAAATCACCGCAGGCGTGAAGCGCGACGGGCGTGTGGTGCGCACTCAGTAAAGTAGCGGCGTCTGTCGCGAGCACATCCTGTTCAATATGCAGCGCATGCAGGTGATGACGCTGGCTGAGTGCCTGACCACTGGATACCAGTGCCGGGTCGTATTCCAGGCAAGTCAGTTGTTGCCCCGGTTGCAGCAGGCGGCGCCCCAAGTGTCCCTTGCCCGAGCACCAGTCCAGCCAATGCTTGGGTGTTTCGCAGAACTGCAATCGACTGGCGAAGGCTTCGATCTGCTGCCATTTTCGCCCCGGAACATCGACGTTCAGTCGATGGCCGGCCGCTTCGAGTGCGTGTGCAGGCAATTCATCCACTGCACTCAATGCAACGGACATCGATGCCAAGGAAGCAAAGGGCTCCGGCGCATTCAGGAGGGCAGGTTGATTGTGGGCGTTTTCCGCGTCTTCCAGCGACCGCTCGCGTAGCCATTCGGCTAGCGCTGGGTAGGACGCTTCCCAAGGAAGCTGCAGATGAGTAAACGGCCGAGGTTTCCACAGTTCCTGGTGCTCTGTCAGAAACGCATCCAGTGCGGTGAAGCGGGCGAGCAAGGCCTCGCCCGTCAACACGCCATCCTCAACGCCCTTGGCAGGCATCGACGCGCAACCAGCGCTCCAGCAGCTTGAAGCCGCGCACCAGCACGTAAGCCATCACCAGGTAGAACATGCCCGCGGCGAAGAAGATCTCCACCGGCAGGTAGGTCCGGGCAATGATGGTGCGGGCCATGCCGGTCAGTTCCAGCAAGGTCACGGTGCTGGCCAGGGCGCTGGCCTTGAGCATCAGGATCACTTCGTTGCTGTAGGCCGGCAGGCCGATGCGCGCGGCGCGCGGCAGCATGATGAAGAACAGCGCTTTTGGCCTGGACATGCCCAGTGCCCGTGCCGCTTCGATCTCGCCCGGTGGTATCGCCTGAATGGCGCCGCGCAGGATTTCCGCAATGTAGGCCGCCGTGTGCAGGGTCATGGTCGCCGTGGCGCACCAGAACGGATCGCGCAGATAGGGCCACATCGAACTGTTACGGATCACGTCGAACTGCGCCAGGCCGTAATAGACCAGGAACAGTTGAACCAGCAGCGGCGTGCCCCGGAAAAAGAAGATGTAGCCGTAGGGAAAGGCCCGCACCCACCACAGGCGCGACGAGCGGGCGATGCCCAGCGGAATGGCCAGCAGCAAACCGGCGATCACGGCGATGGCCACCAGTTCCAGGGTCAGGGTCGCGCCCTGGGCCAGTTTCGGCAGCCACTTGATGATGACTTCCCAGTTCATTGGGTGCTCCTCGCGAAGCCGCGGGCGGCGCGTTTTTCCAGGAAGTGCATGCCGGTCATCGCCAGCACCGTCAGGCCCAGGTACATGAACGCGGCGACCATATAGAAGGTGAACGGCTGTTTGGATACGGTCACGCCGATTTGCGCGTGACGCATGATTTCTTCCAGGCCGATCACCGACACCAACGCAGTGTCTTTCATCAGGATCATGAACAGGTTGCCCAGGCCGGGCAGGGCGATGCGCCACATCTGCGGCATGATCAGTTTGGTGAAGATGCGCCATTTCGACAGGCCCAGGGCCACGCCGGCTTCACGATGGCCTTTGGGGATGGCGAGGATCGCGACGCGAAACACTTCCGTGGCGTAGGCGCCGAAGCACAGGCCCAGCGCAATCACACCAGCGGCGAAGGCGTTGAGTTCGAGGTCGGGGTTGCCGAAGAACTCGCCCAGGGCACGCATCAGGTTGACCG
>Ga0209050_1000374_pt1 | contig 85298 bp, 59 predicted proteins | sample Araplavi_mTSA_r2_FD_184276 | JGI IMG/M metagenome (GOLD analysis project Ga0209050, IMG submission 184276) | Arabidopsis root microbial communities from North Carolina, USA - plate scrape MF_Cvi_mTSA_r2 (SPAdes) (version 2) | ecosystem: Host-associated > Plants > Roots > Endosphere | place: USA...
CGGCGCCGCGCAGGTGTTCGGCCAGCGCGTCGATGTCCGTGGACTTGCCGGCGCCGTCGATGCCTTCGAAGGTGATGAATCGTCCGCGCACGGGTGCTGTTGGCTACTTCTGGTACTGGTTGACCGCGCGATTATGCTCGGCCAGCGTCTCGCTGAACTGGCTGCTGCCGTCGCCGCGGGCCACGAAGTACAAGGCCTTGGTGGTGTCGGGCCGCACCGCGGCCAGCAGCGAGGCCCGCCCCGGCATCGCGATCGGCGTCGGCGGCAGCCCGGTGCGCAGGTAGGTGTTGTACGGGCCGTCGGTGGTCAGGTCGCGCTTGCGCAGGTTGCCGTCAAACGCCTCGCCGAGCCCGTAGATCACCGTCGGGTCGGTCTGCAGCGGCATGCCGATGCGCAGCCGGTTCGTGAACACGCCGGCCACGCGGCTGCGGTCGGCGGGCGTGCCGGTTTCCTTCTCGACGATCGAGGCCAGCGTCAGCGCGTCGTCGGCATTGCGCAGCGGCGAGCTGGCGGCCCTCTCGGCCCAGGCCAGCTCCAGCTGGCGCTGCATCGCGCGGTGCGCCCGCTTCAGCACCGCGACATCGCTCGCGCCCTTGCTGTAGGCATACGTGTCGGGATAGAAGCGGCCTTCGGGCGACAGGCCGGCCGCGCCGATCGCGGCCATCAGCTGCGCCTCGGTCATGCCGGTGGTGGTCTGCTTCAGGTTCTCGGCCTTCGCGAGCTCGGCGCGGAACTGGCGGAAGGTCCAGCCTTCGATCAGGCGCACGGTGGACAGCACCTCGTCGCCGCGCACCATCTTGTCGAGCAGGCCGCGCGGCGTGATGCCGCGCGCGATGGCATAGCTGCCCGCGCGGATCTTGCGCGCCTGGCCCGACCAGCGGAACCATTCGTAGAGCAGCACCGGCGGCGCCTGCACGCCGGCCTGGGTCCAGGCGAGTGCGACCTCGCGCGGCGAGGTGCCGGGTTCGATCGACACCTCGACCGCATCGGCATTCAGCGGCAGCGGCTGCTGCAGCCACCACACCGTGCCCCCGACGGCCGCGCCGACGACGAGGAGGCCCAGCACGAACACCAGCAGGACGAGACGGCGCAGGAATTTCACGGCGGGAAGCTCGAAAGAAGGCCCGGAGACCCCGGTCGGGACCCGATGACGGGCGCTGATGATAATCGGCACTTCCGCACGGCTTGTATCCAATGAGCACAACACTCTCCCTCGACGGAATCGCGACCCTGTCCCACTGGGGCGTGATCCGCGCGCGCGGCACCGATGCCGCCTCTTTCCTGCACGGCCAGCTGACCAGCGACGTCGCGCAGCTCGGCACCGACCAGGCGCGGCTGGCCGGCTACTGCTCGGCCAAGGGCCGGCTGCTCGCGAGCTTCGCGGTGTGGAAACCGGGCCCCGACGAGCTGCTGCTCGCCTGCAGCGCCGACCTGCTGGCGCCGACGCTGAAGCGGCTGTCGATGTTCGTGCTGCGCGCGCAATGCAAGCTGAGCGATGCGTCGGCCGAGTTCGTGCTGCACGGCCTCGCCGGCACCTCGGCCCGGGCCTGGCTCGGCAGCGCTGCGCTGTCCGCGCCGTGGCTGCGCAGCGAACATGCCGGCGGCAGCCTGGTGCGCCTGCCGGATGCCGATGGACACGAACGTTACCTGTGGGCCGCGACCGCCGGCACGCCGGCCCCTGCCCTGCCCGCGCTGTCGCTCGATGCCTGGCGCGAAGGCGAAGTCGCGAGCGCGGTGCCGCGCGTCGAGGCGGCCACCGTCGACCAGTTCGTGCCGCAGATGCTCAACTTCGAGCTGGTCGGCGGCGTCGACTTCAAGAAGGGCTGCTACCCCGGGCAAGAGATCGTCGCGCGCAGCCAGTACCGCGGCACCATCAAGCGCCGCAGCTTCCTGTTCGAATCGGCGGTGCCGGCGAGCGCCGGGCAGGAGATCTTCCACAGCGCGGATCCCGGGCAGCCGGCGGGCCTCGTCGTCAATGCGGCCGGGCCGCGCGTGCTGGCCGAGGTCAAGCTCGCGGCGCTCGACAGTGGCAGCCTGCACCTGGGCGCGGTCGACGGCCCGCTGCTGGTCCGCCAACCGATGCCGTACGACGTCGACATCGACGTGACGGCCTGACCGGCCGGGCCACCCCAGGCATTCCAGGCACGACTTCACGGACCCGCATCGGCGGCGGCATCGTGCGCGAATTGTTCATCTACTATCGGGCGAAGGCCGGCGACGCCGAGGCGTTGTCGGCCGCGGTCCTTGCGGCCCAGGCGCTGTTGCAGTCGGCCTGGCCCGGGCTCCAGGCCCGGCTGCTGCGCCGCCCCGACTCCCGCGACGAACACCACACCTGGATGGAAACCTACGCCTTCGCGCCCCACGGCATCGACGACACGCTGGCGCGCCAGATCGAAACGCAGCTCGCTGCCGTGCTCGCGCCGTGGATCGTCGGCCCCCGCCACTGCGAGGGCTTCGTGCCATGTGCCTCGTAGCGCTGGCGATCGACCAGTCGCGCCGTTTCCCGCTGGTGATCGCGGCGAACCGCGACGAGTTCTTCAAGCGGCCGACCGCGCGCCTCGCGTGGTGGTCGCCGGGCGCCGACCGGCCCGACATCCTCGGCGGGCGCGACCTCGAAGCCGGCGGCACATGGCTCGGCCTGACGGCCGCCGGGCGCCTGGCCTTCGTCACCAACGTGCGCGACCCGTCGCGCCAGGACCCGCAGGCCCCGTCGCGCGGCGACATCGTGCCGCGCTGGCTGTCCGGCGACCTGCAGACCGACCGCTTCTGGATGCGCACCGCGCTGGCCGGCTACAACGGCTTCAACCTCGTGGCCGCCGATTTCCAGCGCGGCGAATGCTTCTGGGCGTCGAGCCACGAGGTGCACCCGGTGCGGCTCGAACGCGGCCTGTTCGGCCTGTCGAACGGCCGGCTCGATGCACCGTGGCCCAAGGTCGACCTGCTGAAGGCGCGCGTCGATGCGGCGCTGTCGGCGAGCGACACGGTCGACACGCTGGGCAGCCGGCTGTTCGAGGCGCTCGGCGACCGCACGCTGGCCGACGACGCGCTGCTGCCGTCGACCGGCGTGTCGCCCGAATGGGAAAAGCTGCTGTCGGCCGCGTTCATCCGCACGCCGGACGGCAGCTACGGCACCCGCTGCTCGACGCTGGTGATCACCGAGCGCGTCAACAAGCGGCTCGTCACGCACGTGCTCGAACGCACCTACGCCGCCAGTGGCGGCATGGCGCTGCTGCGCCGCTCGACGCTGAAGGACTGGCCGCCGCGCTACAGCGAAGCGCCGCCGGCCGAGGCCTCCGCGCAGGGCAGCGTCGACGAGGCGGACGACCCGTCGGCAAGCGCCGCCGTCGCGCCGCGCAAGACGCGGGTGCGCAGCCTGCTGAAGCCCGAGCGGCCGCGCCGCGGCCGGCCGGCCGGCGACTGACTCACACCGCGCTGAACCCGAGCGCCTTCACGACGGCGCCCCAGCGTTCGGTGTCGCGCCGCTGCAAGGCCGCCAGTTCGGCCGCAGACGACCCGGCCGGATCGAAGCCCATGCGGGCCAGCATCGCGACCACCTGCGCATCGTCGAGCGCGCCGCGCAAGGCGGCATTCGCACGTTGCACGACCTGCGCCCCGGCACCGCCCGGCAGGTAGAACGCATACCAGCCGTCGGCGACGATGTCCTTCAGCCCTTGCTCGACGAAGGTCGGCACCTCCGGCACGAAGCGGCTTCGGCGTGGCCCGCACACGCTCAGCAGGCGAATCGGTCCAGCCTGCAGGTGCGGCAGCATGTCGCCCAGCGGTGTGCAGACCGCGGCGACCTGCCCGCCCATCAGGTCGACGATGGCGGGCCGGCTGCCGCGGTACGGCACGTGGCGCAGCGGCAGGTTGCCGGCGCGGGCCAGCATCTCGCCGACGAAGTGGGTCGACGAGCCGGTGGCCGGGCTGCCGAAGTTGGCCTGCTCCGGATGGGCCCGCGCCCACGCGATGAAGTCCGCCAGCGTCCGCACCGACGCATCGATCTGCGGCCCGATCGCGAACGCCAGGTCGAAGGTGCAGGCCAGCGACACCGGGGCGACGTCGCGCAGCGGGTCGTACGGCAGCTGCCTGTAGGTGTGCGGAAAGAGCGTCAGCATCGACGACGGCGTCAGCAGCAGCGTGCTGCCGTCTGCCGGCGCGGTCTTCATCGCCTGCAGCGCCAGCTGGCCGCCGGCGCCGATCCGGTTGTCGACCAGCGCCGTGCGCGCATGCGTGCCGTGCAGCGATTCGGCCACGCTGCGGGCGAGCAGGTCGCCGGAGCCGCCGGCCGCAAACCCGATGACGATGCGCAGCGTGTCGATCGGCGGATCGACCGGCAGCTGCGCCGGCCTGTCGCCGGACGGTTCGGCCTGCGCCACGCCGCGGGCGCACCACGCGGCCGCGAGGGCGGCACCGGCGTGGCCGATGAACTGTCGACGCATGGTGTCCATGGCAACTCTCCTGTCAGCGGTCCGCCTCGTTCAGCAAGGCCTGGATCCGCTTGAATTCGAACCGTGCGGCCATCGCCGCGAGGGCCTCGGCGGTGTCGGCATCGCCGGGCCGGATCTGCTGCAGCGCCTGCTCGATGGACTGCGGGTCGCCGTGATCGAGCGCGCTGCGCAGCCGGGCCAGCAGCAGCGGCGGCACCTGCGCCAGCCGCTGCCGGTCGAGCACCGCGCCGGCGGGCGCGGCCGGCGGCGCTTCATGCTCGTAGCGCAGGCCGAGGTGCCGGCCGATCATCTCCAGCAGCGCTTCTTCCTTGAACGGCTTGCCGAGGAAGTCGTCGCAGCCCAGGCGCAGGAACTCCTCGCGCTGTTCGTCGAAGCTGCTGGCGGTCAATGCGATCACCAGCGTGCCGCCGCCGGCCTTCACCCGCCGCGTGGCCTCGCGCCCGTCCATCACCGGCATGCGCATGTCCATCAGGATCAGCTGTGGCGCCCACTGCTGCCAGAGCTCCACCGCTTCGCGCCCGTTGGCCGCCTCGCGCACCGCAAAGCCCAGCGGCTGCAGCAGCCGGACCAGCAGTGCCCGGCCGTCGGCCAGGTCGTCGACGACGAGGATGCGCTGTTGCGGCGTGCCCGCGGCCAGCGCGATGGCCCGGCCCGGCGCTGCCGGGGCGTCCGCCGCGGCGCCCTCGTCGCGCACGCGCACCGGGATCTCGAACCGAGCCGTCGTGCCGCGGCCGGGTTCGCTCTCCATCCGCAGTTCGCCGCCCATCAGCTGCACGAAGCCGCGGCTGATCGCCAGCCCCAGGCCGGTGCCTTCGGCCGCCTGCCGGCCGGCCTGGGCCTGCACGAAGGCCTCGCCGAGCGTGCGCAGTTCGGCCGCGGCGATGCCGACGCCGGTGTCGGTGACGCCGACCTGCAGCCAGCCGTCGCCGACCATCCGGACCGCCAGCGTCACGCTGCCCTGCGCGGTGAACTTGATCGCATTGCTCAGCAGGTTGACCAGCACCTGCCGCAGCTTCAGCACATCGGCCTCCACGTGCGACGGCAGCCCCGGCCCGGCCTCCACCACGAGACGCAGGCCCTTCTGCCGCGCACTCAGCGCGAACACCTCCTCCAGCTCGTGCAGCACCACCGCGAGGTTGAAGCCGACCGGCTTCACGCTCATGTGGCCGGCCTCGATCTTCGACAGCTCCAGCACCTGGTTGATCACCTGGTACAGGTGCTCGCCGCTGGACAGCACGACGCCCACGTCGCGGCGCGCGCGCTCGCCCAGGCTGGCGTCGCGCATCAGCAGGCGCGAGAAGCCGAGCATCGCGTTCAACGGCGAGCGCAGCTCGTGGCTCATGCTCGCGAGGAACACGCTCTTCGCGCGGTTGGCCGCCGCCTCCGCGTCGGCGCGGCGCGCCTCGGCCTCGGCCAGCGCGCGGTTGTAGTCGGCGTCGGCCTTCGCGCGCTCCGTCTCGAACCGCACCTGCATCGCTGCCGCCAGGTCGGTCGCCTTCTTCGACTGGATGCGCACCCGGGTCGCCATCGCGCGCCGCTCGAACGCGAGCGCCCGCGCCAGGTCGCCGACGGCCTCGTACTCGCGCGACAGCTCGCTGCACAGCTCGTCGGACACCGTCTTGCCCTCGGTGCCTTCGTCGATCGCGAGCGCCTGTTCCAGGTAGTGGATCGCGCCGGTCGCCGCGCCCGAACCGGCCGGCGGCGGCAGCTGGTGTTCGCGGGCGATCGTGGCCAGCGCCTGCAGGCAGGCGGCCTGCCGCCAGCGCACGCCCGCCTTCCGGTGGATCGCGATCGCCTCTTCTATCGCGGCGATGGCCTCACTGCGGCGCCGAAAGCGCGACAGCACCAGCGACTTGCCGCGCAGCGCATCGGCCAGGTACCAGGTGCTGCGGCCGGCCCGCCGCTCGATCTCCTCGCTGACCGCGTATGCATCGGCGGCCGCCGCGTACTCGCCGAGGCTGACGCAGACGTCGCCCAGCAGCGTCGAGGCAATCGTGTGGAAGTTGCCGGTGCGCACGCCGGAGCCGGCCAGCGCCTCGTTCAGCAACGCGCGCGCCGCCTCCGAGCGCCCCATCCGGTGCAGCGCCATGCCCATCCACGACAGGCTCAGCGTCAGCGTGGCCGGCCAGCCGGTCTTGCGGGCCAGCGCGACGGCGCGCTCCGCCCACTCCAGCGCCTGCGCCGGGTCGTTCAGGTTGATGAAGGCCCGGGTGACGTTGCCGGCGACGATGATCGCCGTCCGCAGTTGCCCGGCCACCAGCGCCAGCGAGAACGCGCGCTGGTTGACCGCGATCTCCTGCGCCAGCTCGCCGCGGAACTGCGCGAACCAGCCGTTCGTCACCGCGATCCGCGCGTCGAGCCCGGCATGGCCCGACGGCGGCGCGGCACCGAGCTCCGCGGCCCAGCGCGCGACGGCCGCCGCCGGCTCCTGCATGAACTGGCCGAGCGCCAGGCTGGCCTCGGCGCAGCGCAGGCGCAGTTCGTCGCCGGCGCTGCGGTAGGCCGCCTGCGATTCGGCAAAGCAGGCGTTGGCGCGCGCCGGTTCGTCGGCATGGAACTGCAGCAGCATGGCCAGCGCGAGCCAGGCGTCGCCGGCCCCGCCGGCATCGCCGATCGCGGCGAATCGCTCGCGCGCCTGCGACAGAAGCTGCTTCGCGGGCTCCAGCTCGGCGAACAGCCAGCGGGCTTCCCCCTCGACCAGCATCAGCCGGGCCTGGCAGCGGACCCGCTCGGTGTCGTCGCCGGCGGTCGCGGCCGGCGCGGACGACCCGGCAGCGAGCAACGCCTGCGCCTCGCGCACCAGCAGCAGCGCGCGCCGCGTGTCGCGCTGGCGCAGGTACCAGGCCAGCGCGGTCAGGCAAGGCAAACGCAAGTCGCCATCGACGACGGCCAACTGCCGCTCAAGACCTTGAACGTCGTGATCCGCCCCGAAGTAGTCAAGGTCCATCGAGCGCCTGCCGGGAAACAACGGTCGAGGTATACCCGCCGGCGCCTTCGCTCACAACGGTGGTTGCGCCGACCTCCCCCCTGATCGGACGGGCACCGGCGTCTGACGGATGTCCGTCGATGCCCGCGTCAGAGCGTCCGCACCATCTCGACGTGCGGGATGTCGACCTCCTCGAACACCGGCCCGCGCGGGGCGAAACCGGCCCGCAGGTAGAACGCCTCGGCCGAGGTCTGCGCATGCAGCACCGCTTCGCGGTAGCCCTGCTCGCGCGCCGCCTTCATCAGCGCATCGAGCACCGCGCGCCCGACGCCGCTGCCGCGCATCGCCTGCGTGACCGCCATGCGGCCGATCTTCGCGACGCCCGGCACATGCTCCAGCAACCGGCCGGTCGCGAGCGCCGCGCCGAAATGGTTGTACGCGACGGCATGCAGGCAGTCGGCGTCGGCATCGTCCCATTCGCGCTCCGGCGGGATGCGCTGCTCCTCGACGAACACCTCGGTGCGGATGCGCTGCGCATCGCGGCCCAGCTCGGCCCACCGGCCGACGCGCACCGCCACCATCGGCTTGCCGGCCTCGAAATCCTGCAGCAGCTCGCGCAGCTCCTGCGGCACCGGCTTCGAGGTGTGCGCGACCGGGTCGGCGAACACGTAGACCAGCTCGGCGCTGACCAGCAACTGGTCCTGCCGGAAGGCGGCCGCGCTGAACACCATCGACGAGGTGCCGATGCGCCCGCAGCGCACGCCGATGTCGAGCACGTCGTCGTAGCGCGCCGAGCCTTCGTACTCGACCGTGCTCTTGCGCACGAACAGGTCGCCGCCCAGGTAGTGCATCGTCGACGCATACGGCATCGCAAGCGCCCGCCAGTAGCCGGCGACCGCGGTGTCGAAGTACATCAGGTAATGGCCGTTGAAGACGATCTGCTGCAGGTCGACCTCGGCCCAGCGCACGCGCAGCCGTTCGAGGAATCGGAAATCGGTGCGCTTCATGGGATCAAGGCCTTCTTCAGTGCGGCGGCGATGGCGTCCTGCGCAGCGACGGCTTCGTCGAGCTCGCGGGCCATCTTGATGAAATCGTGCGTGACGCCACGGTACAGCTCCAGCTCGACGCCGACGCCGGCGGCGCGCAGCCGGTCGGCGTAGGCGACGCCCTCGTCGACCAGCGGATCGCATTCGGCCAGCACCATGCAGGCCGGCGCGACGCCGTCGAGGTCGGGGAGGTTCAGCGGTGCGAAGCGCCAGTCGCCGCGGTCGGCGTGGGCGATGTAGTGGCCGAAGAACCACTCGATGCCGCGCGCATCGAGCAGGAAGCCTTCGGCGAACTCGCGGTGCGACGGGGTGTCCGCACAGGCCGCCGTGCCGGGCGTGATCAGCACCTGCAGCGCAAGCGGCAGGCCGATGTCGCGCGCATGGATCGCGCTGACGGCGGCCAGCGTGCCGCCGGCGCTGTCGCCGCCGACGGCCAGGCGGCGCGCGTCCAGCCCCAGCGTGCCGGCATGCGCGGCCAGCCACGCGAGCGCGGCCCAGGCGTCGACCACCGCGGTCGGGAAGCGGTGCTCCGGCGCCAGCCGGTAGTCGATCGCGACCACCGCGGTGCCGCTGCGCAGCGCGAACTGGCGGCACAGGCTGTCGTGGGTTTCGAGGTTGCCGATCGTGAAGCCGCCGCCATGCAGGTACATCATCAGCGGCAGCCGGCCGGTCGACGGCGCGTACAGCCGGGCCCGCAATGGCGTGCCGTCGGCGGCCGGCAGCGTGAAGTCCTCGACGCGCGCCAGCGGCGCCCGCGGCGGGTCGATGGTTTCGGCGGCCGCGGTGTAGACCTCGCGGGCCTGCGCGACCGGCATGGTGTGGAACGGGGGGCGCCTGGCGCGGCCGATGCGATACAGCAGGCTGCTCATCGCGGGGGTCAGGGGATGCGAGCTCACGGGGGGCGAGTGTGCCAGAGCATACTGGCCGGTCCATCGCAAGCTTCTGTTCCGCCATGGCCTTCATCTACTACCTCACGCAGATCCAGCTCGACTTCGGCGCGCTCGCGCTGCTGCCGGCCGAATGCGAGCGCATCGGCATCCGCAAGCCGCTGGTCGTCACCGATGCCGGCGTGCGCGCGGCCGGCGTGCTGGACCAGGCGCTGGCGGCACTCGGCCCCCTGCCCCACGCGGTGTTCGACGGCACGCCGTTCAACCCGACCGAGGCGGCGGTGCGGTCGGCCGTGCAGGTCTGGCGCGAACACGGCTGCGACGGGCTGATCGCGGTCGGCGGCGGCTCGAGCATGGACCTCGCCAAGGGCGTCGCGATCGCCGCGACGCACGACGGCCCGATGAAGACCTACGCGACCATCGAAGGCGGCAGCACGAAGATCAGCGACCGCGTCGCGCCGGTGATCGCGGTGCCGACGACGGCCGGCACCGGCAGCGAGGTCGCGCGCGGCGCGATCGTGATCGTCGACGACGGCCGCAAGCTCGGTTTCCACAACTGGAACCTGCTGCCGCGCGCGGCGATCTGCGACCCGGCGCTGACGCTCGGCCTGCCGCCGCTGCTGACGGCGGCGACCGGCATGGACGCGATCGCGCATTGCATGGAGACCTTCATGGCACCGGCGGTGAACCCGCCGGCCGACGGCATCGCGCTCGACGGGCTGGAGCGCGGCTGGGGCCACATCGAGCGCGCCACCCGCGACGGCCAGGACCGCGACGCGCGCTGGAACATGATGAGCGCGAGCCTGCAAGGCGCGATGGCGTTCCAGAAGGGGCTCGGCTGCGTGCATTCGCTCAGCCACAGCCTGGGCGGCGTGAACCCGAAGCTGCACCACGGCACGCTGAACGCGATGTTCCTGCCGGCGGTGCTGCGCTTCAATGCGAGCGCCGGATCGGTCGTGCGCGAACGGCGGCTTGCGCGCATGGCGCATGCGATGGGCCTGGACGGCTGCGATGCCGAGGGCACCGAGATCGCCGACGCCGTGCGCGACATGAACGCGCGGCTCGGGCTGGCGTCGGGCCTGCGCGCGCTCGGCGTCACCGAAGACCTGTTCGACCGCGTGATCGACGGCGCGATGGTCGACCACTGCCACAAGACGAACCCGCGGCTGGCGACGCGGGACGACTACCGGGAGATGCTGCGAGCTTCGATGTAGCCTGGAAGCGCCGTGCCTCACACCAGCCGCAGGTCGTAGGTCCAGGATCGCGCCTTGACCGCCCGGATCTGCGCCGCATCGGCGTGCAGCGGGTTGATCAGCACATTGACCTCTTCCGGCACGATCACCGACGGCACCACCAGCAAGGCCGACGGCGCGGCACGCAGCCAGGCGTCGCCGATGTCCAGCGACACCTTGCCTTCGGGGATCGCGCTCCAGCCCACCGGCAGGTCGGCAGGCGTGAACAGGCGGCGCGACTGCCACACCGCCGCCGGCACCTCGATGCGCACCAGGAAGCGGTTCAGCGGCAGTTCGCCGGCATTCAGGTGCACCACCGTCTCGAGGCATGCCAGCGACGCGGTCGACGCGGCATAGACGAGCGGCCGGCCGGGCCGGTTCCACCGCCCGCCGGTCTGCTCGGCCCCTTTGCCGCTCAGGTCATGGGCCTCGTACTCGCGAGCGTCAGTGGCGATGCGCCACAACAGCTGCGCCCCGGCCCCTTCCTCCGTCAAGCGTAAGCCCCGCTGCGCATCCGCGCGACCAGCTGGGACACCAGCCCCTGCCCTTCGGCGGTGTCCATCAGCTCGGCGGGGCGCTGCCCGCCCAGCGCCGGCAGCGGTCGGTCGAGCCAGCCTGCGACCCAGGCCGCCGCATCGAAGCCCGCCGCGTCGCCGGACTCTTCGACCATCGCCTGCACCTGTCCCACCAGGCGCGCCATGCCCAGCACCTTCGACCCCTCGTCGGGCGACAGCGGCTTGCTGTCGCGCGCCTTGCGATCGACGGTGGCGCGGGCCAGGCCAAGCGTGACGATCAGTTTTTCCTTCGGCATGCCCATGCGCCGGGCCATCGTGTCGATCACGCCGGCCGGCACGCCGTGCTTGACGATGCGCACCCGCTCCATCGCATCAGCATGGAAGGCTTGCAGGAAATCGGTCGAGACGGCGGCGTTGCCGACCAGCGGAACCGCGGCCCGGGCTGATGTCAGCTTGAGGGCGGGCCGGCTCGCGGTGCGGAGGCGCGGGGGTTGCGGGGTTCGAGAACTGCTCATCGGTTCATCCTTTGAGCGGATATTTTCACTCAAATGAGCAACCCGCGCCAGCAGGTGCCCCCCGCACCGCTCAGGCGTGCTTGCGCTCGTCGAAGAATTGTTCGTCTTCGGTCGAGCCCTTCAGCGCCGCCGTCGACGCCTCGCGCTCGATCGTCGTCGTCACCGCGTCGAAGTAGCCGGTGCCGACCTCGCGCTGGTGCTTCACCGCGGTGAAGCCCTTCTCGGCCGCCGCGAACTCGGCTTCCTGCAGCTCGACGAAGGCGCTCATGTTGTTGCGCGCATAGCCATAGGCCAGGTTGAACATCGAGTAGTTCAGGCTGTGGAAGCCGGCCAGCGTGATGAACTGGAACTTGTAGCCCATCGCGCCGAGCTCGCGCTGGAACTTCGCGATCGTCGCGTCGTCCAGGTTCTTCTTCCAGTTGAAGCTCGGCGAGCAGTTGTAGGCCAACAGCTTGCCCGGGAACTTCTTGTGGATCGCATCGGCAAACGCCTTCGCGAACGCCAGGTCGGGCTTGCCGGTCTCGCACCAGATCATGTCGGCGTACTCGGCGTACGCCAGGCCGCGGCTGATCGACTGGTCCAGCCCGTTGCGGGTGCGGTAGAAGCCTTCGACGGTGCGCTCGCCGGTGGTGAACGGCTTGTCGTTGTCGTCGACGTCGCTGGTCACCAGGTCGGCCGCTTCGGCATCGGTGCGGGCGAGCAGCACGGTGGGCGTGCCCATCACGTCGGCCGCGAGGCGCGCCGCCACCAGCTTGGCCACCGCTTCGCGCGTCGGCACCAGCACCTTGCCGCCCATGTGGCCGCACTTCTTGACGGACGCCAGCTGGTCTTCGAAGTGCACGCCGGCGGCGCCCGCCTCGATCATCGACTTCATCAGCTCGAAGGCGTTCAGCACGCCGCCGAAACCGGCTTCGGCATCGGCCACGATCGGCGCGAAGTAGTCGCGGTAGTCGGCATCGCCCGGGCCCTTGCCTTCGGACCACTGGATCTGGTCGGCACGCTGGAAGGTGTTGTTGATGCGGCGCACCACCATCGGCACCGAGTTCGCCGGGTACAGCGACTGGTCGGGGTACATCTCGCCGGCCAGGTTGGCATCGCCGGCGACCTGCCAGCCGCTCAGGTAGATCGCCTTCAGGCCGGCCTTCACCTGCTGCATCGCCTGGTTGCCGGTCAGCGCGCCGAGCGAATTGACGAAGGGCTCGGTGTTGACGAGGCTCCACAGCTTCTCGGCGCCGCGCTTGGCCAGCGTGTGCTCGATCTGCAGCGAGCCGCGCAGGCGCACGACATCGGCCGCGGTGTAGCCGCGCTTGATGCCCTTCCAGCGCGGGTTCTCGGCCCAGTCTTTTTCAAGGGCGGCGATCTGTTGTTCGCGGGTCGCTTGGGTCATGTCGGTCTCCGGAAGTGTGAGGTGGTGAAAAACGAGGACTTGATGACTTCAAGAATAGAAGCCATGCGTCTGTTCCGGAAGACTTGTGTCTTATATAAGACTAAAAATATTGTTCAATGAAATCAATGGCTTGCACTTTCATTTTCTGGATGTGAAACCAGCTCTTCCCATCTGGAAGAACGCAACGCTGCTGCCCTCGGCGGGTAACCACAATGCGAAATGATGTTTTCTCGATGTGAAAGCTGACGCGTGCATGGAACCGCCCGCCTCCGGCTGTCACCAACGCGAAATGCTGCGCGGACAAGATCGCGGGCTTTCGAGGAGTGCCTTCGTGTCGAACCGTCGTCTGTCGAGCCGCGTGCGGCTGTCCCTGCTGGCTTGCGTGTGCGCCGGCCTGGGTGCGTGTGGTGGGGACAGCTCGTCGTCCGGCGATCCCGCCCCGTTGCTGACCCTCTCCGGCACGGCCGCCGTCGGCTCGGCGCTGGCGAATGCACCGGTCGCCGTTCGATGCGCCGACGGCGCCCAGGGCAGCAGCACCACCCGCGCCGACGGCAGCTATACCGTTGCGCTGAACGGCAAGCTGCCCTGCGTCCTCGAAGCCGATGCGGGCGTTTCCGGCAAGCTGCATTCGCTCGCCACCGGCAGCGCTGGCACCGCGACGGCGCACCTCACGGTGCTGACGGAAGCCACCGTCGGCAAGTTCTCGGCGGACACGGTCGCCTACTTCTCGGGCTTCAACGCCACCGCGGCCACCGACCTGACGGCCGCCAAGGTCGCGGCGGCCCAGGCGGCGGTCAAGGCCGAGCTGGTCGCCAACGGCGTGGCCATTCCCGCGTCGGTGACCGATTTCGTCGGCGGCGCACTGGTCGCGGCGTCCGCCGGCACCGCGGGCAACGAGCACGACCAGCTGCTCGACGCCCTGGGCGCGAAGACCTTCAGCATCAAGCTGGTGGCAATGAACGATTTCCACGGCAGCATCACCACGCCGGCCGCCACCAACGGCGGCACGGTGACCCTGCCCGACCCCGCCAATGCGGCCGGCACCAAGGTCAACGTCGGCGGCGCCGCCTACCTGGCCACCGCGATCAAGGCGTTGCGGGCCAAGGGGCCGAACAGCGTGGTGGTGGGGGCCGGCGACATGACCGGCGCCTCGCCCTTCGTCTCGTCGGCGACGCACGACGAAGCCTCGGTCGACGTGCTGAACCGCCTCGGGCTCGAGATCACGTCGGTCGGCAACCACGAGTTCGACTACGGCCGTGCCGAGCTGCTGCGCAAGCAGAACGGCGGCTGCTTCCCGGTGTCCGGCGCGCAGGGCGTGGCGGGTGCCGACACCTGCTTCATGGATGCCGCCACCGGCACGTACTCGGCCAGCGGCGGCACGTTCAGCGGCGCGAAGTTCAAGTACCTGGCCGCCAACGTGGTCGACCAGGCCACCGGCGCGCCGGTGCTGCCGGCCACGGCCATCAAGCGTTTCGGCCCGGTGGCGGTCGGCTTCATCGGCCTGACGCTGAAGGGCACCACCGAGCTGGTGGCCGGCACCGGCATCGCCGGCCTGGCGTTCCAGGAAGAGTCCGCGACGATCAACAGCCAGGCGAAGGCGCTGAAGGCGGCCGGCGTGCAGGCCGTCGTCGTGCTGATCCACCAGGGCGGCATCTCCACCGCAACCACCGTCAACGACAAGAGCTGCCCGGTCAGCTTCGGCGACCTCGGGACCATCCTCGACAAGCTCGGCACCGACGTCGACGTGGTCGTCAGCGGCCACAGCCACCAGGAATACGTCTGCAACGTCACCGGCAAGGCCAGCGGCAAGCGCTACCTGGTCACGCAGACCGGCTTCTACGGCGGCGCGGTCAGCGACATCAACCTCGGCGTCAACCTGAAGACCGGCGTGACGTCGATCGACGCCAGCACGGTGCCGATCATCCAGGCCGACACCAATACCGCCGTGACAGTGCCCGCGGGCTTTGCCACCTTCGCGAAGGATGCCGACATCGCCGCGCTGGTCAACAGCTACGTCGCCGTCTCGACCACGCTGGCGCAGAAGCAGGTCGGCACGCTCGGCGGCAACCTGATGCGGGCGCTGTTCACCGGCACCACCAACCGCGACGAATCGGCCGAAGGCGTGATGGGCTCGGTGATCGCCGACGCGTACCTGTACGGCACGCCGAACGGCGCCGACTTCGCGATGGTCAACCCGGGCGGCGTGCGCGCCGACCTGACCTGCGTCGCCGGTGCCACGCTGCCCTGCGCGGTGACCTACGCCCAGGTGAACACCGTGGCGCCGTTCGCGAACACCGTCGTCAAGGTCTCGGTCACCGGTGCGCAGTTGATCCGCCTGCTCGAGCAGCAGTGGGAGGCCCCGAACTGCACCGCCAAGTTCAACCCGGCGACGATGCAGTACGGCCGCCTGCTGCAGGTCTCCGGCGGGCTGACCTACAGCTTCGACAACAGCGTCAACGCCTGGACCTCCGGCGCGAGCCCGAACAACTGCGCGGCCGCGGGCACCGGGCATCGCGTGGTGGTGCCGTCGGTCAAGGTCAACGGCGTGGCGCTGGACCTGGCGAAGACCTACGTGGTCAGCACCAACAACTTCCTGGGCCTCGGCAGCGGCGGCGACAACTTCACCGTGCTGGCCACGCAGGGGACCAACGTGGTGGATTCGAAGGTGATCGACCTCGATGCGCTGATCGCGTACTTCCGCGAGAAATCGCCGGTCGCGCCGACGACGCCCCGCATCACGCGCGTCAACTGATGCGCCCCATCGCAGCGCTGGCGGGCATCGGCCTGATCGGCATGTCATGCGGCTTGCTGGCGCTGCCGGTCCACGCGCTCGACAAGCCGCGATGGCAGGCGCTGACCGACGCCGTGCAGCAGACCTCGCAGGCCTGCCTGCACGAGATGCACCACGACACCGACGAGTTCTCGGACTGCGTCGATGCCCGGTTGCTGCGTGCCGCCGGAAAACCCGCGGAGCAGCTCGGCACGGCCTACCTGGGCCTGGTCGGCTGCATGTCGGCGGCGCGGATCGCGACCTTGCATTCGGACGCCTGCGCCCGCGGCTACCTCGCGCGGGTGGACGCATTGCGCAAGCCGCTGAAGCTGGGCCACGAGGCCCTGTGCCCCACGGTGGCCGGTGACTGCCGCAGCCGGCTGGCGCAGATCGAGGCGCTGCGCAAGGACGGCAAGCCGAAGCGATAAAACCGTGAGAATCGCGGGATGAGCAGCTTCGCCTTCCTGTCGAACAACGCCTTTCTCAAGTCGCCCGCCGCGTCGGCCGACACGCCGTTCGCGGTCGCCGGCATCGCGTGGGACGGCTCGGTGACGAACCGCCCCGGCGCGCGCTTCGGCCCACGCGCGATCCGCGAGGCCAGCCACATGCTGTGCGACGGCACGCATCCGTTCTTCGACATCGCGCCTGAAGGCCGGCTCGGCGACGCCGGCGACCTGCTGCTGCCGAACACCAGCCTCGAGCGCATGCGCGCGGCGATGGGGCCGCAGGTGGCGCCGCTGATCCGCCGGCACCACATGGCCTGGCTCGGCGGCGACCATTCGATCACGCTGTCCTTGCTGCGCAGCTATGTCGAGTGGCTCGGCAAGCCGCTGGCGGTGATCCATTTCGATGCGCACTGCGACACCTGGGAGGACCACTTCGGCGAGCCGAGCGGCCACGGCACCTGGGTCTACGAAGCGATCAACGAGGGCCCTGTGATCAAGGAGTGCTTCACGCAGATCGGCATCCGCTCGGCCGGCCAGCGCGAGGCGCGCGAGTACGTGCGCGACCAGGGCGGGCAGATCTTCACCGCCCGCGAGCTGCGCGGGCTCGACGGCGCGGTGCAGCTGCAGCCGGTGCTGTCGGCGATCCGCAGCCGGCTGTCGCGCCACGGCAACCCGCCGGTCTACCTGAGCCTGGACATCGACTGCCTCGACCCCGCGTTCGCGCCCGGCACCGGCACGCCCGAGCCGGGTGGGCTGTCAACCACGCAGGTGCTGACGGTGCTGGAGGAGCTGGCCGACCTGCCCTTCGTCGGGATGGACTGCGTCGAGGTCGCGCCGCCGTACGACCATGCAGAGCTGACGAGCTATGCCGCGGCGAGCTTCGTGTGGACCTATCTGTGCGGGCAGGTGGCCCGGCCTACACCGCCAGCGCGGTCGTCTTCTTGACCGTGCGCAGCACCAGCATCGAGTTCGATCGCACCACCCCTGGCAGCCGCTCCAGCACCTCGGTGTGGAAGCGCTCCAGGTCGCCGGCGTCGCAGTAGGTGAAGCGCAGCAGGTAGTCGTTGGTGCCGGCGACGTAGAAGCAGTCGAGGATCTCGGCCACGCCGCGCACCGCCTGCTCGAACTCGGCCATCGCCGCCTGCGTCAGCTTCTCGAGGTTGACGATCGTGAAGCTGGTGCCCGGCTGGCCGACCGCCTTCGAATCGATCAGCGCAACGTACTGCGCGATCACGCCGCCGTCTTCCAGCGCCTTCACCCGCCGCAGGCAGGCCGACGGCGACAGGTGAACCCGTTCGGCCAGGTCGACATTGGCCAGCTTGCCCTCGACCTGCAAGACCCGCAGGATCTGGCGATCGATCGCATCGAGTTGCACCTTCGGCTTGCTGCTTGCCATATCCTGCGAATCCTTGAACGCTTCGCCGCATGATATTGCTCCGCGAACCGAATTCGGGCTGCGTTGCGCAAGCAAATTTCGCGGCAGCCCGGCTAGACTGCGTGACGGAAATCACAAGCCATCTGGACCGCCTGTCATGGACAACACGCTCGACGCCCACTGGATGCCCTTCACCGCCAACCGGCAGTTCAAGCAGGCGCCGCGCCTGCTGTCCCGCGCCGAAGGCATGCACTACTGGACGCCCGAGGGCCGCCAGGTGCTCGACGGCGCCGCCGGCCTGTGGTGCGTGAACGCCGGCCATGCGCGGCCGAAGATCGTGCAGGCGATCCAGGCGCAGGCGGCCGAGATGGATTTCGCGCCGCCGTTCCAGATGGGCCACCCGAAGGCCTTCGAACTCGCCGAGCGGCTGGTGCAACTCGGGCCGGCCGAGCTGACCAAGGTGTTCTTCACCAACTCCGGCTCCGAAGCGGTCGAGACCGCGCTGAAGATGGCGATCGGCTACCACCGCGCCCGCGGCGAAGGCCAGCGCACCCGGCTGATCGGCCGCGAGCGCGGCTACCACGGCGTCAACTTCGGCGGCATCTCGGTCGGCGGGCTGGTCGCCAACCGCAAGATGTTCGGCAGCCTGCTGCCGGGCGTCGACCACATCCGCCACACGCACGACCCGCGCAACGCGTTCACGCAGGGCCAGCCGCTGCACGGCGCCGAGCTGGCCGACGACCTGGAGCGCCTGGTCGCGCTGCACGATGCATCGACCATCGCCGCGGTGATCGTCGAGCCGGTCGCCGGCTCCACCGGCGTGCTGGTGCCGCCGCAGGGCTACCTCGAACGCCTGCGCGCGATCTGCGACAAGCACGGCATCCTGCTGATCTTCGACGAGGTCATCACCGGCTTCGGCCGCCTGGGCGCGCCGTTCGCCGCGACGAAGTTCGGCGTCACGCCCGACCTGATGACGGTCGCCAAGGGCCTGACCAACGGCGCGGTGCCGATGGGCGCGGTGTTCGCGAAGCAGCATGTGCACGACGCCTTCATGAACGGCCCCGAGCAGGCCATCGAGTTCTTCCACGGCTACACCTACTCGGCGCATCCGCTGGCCTGCGCCGCGGCGCTCGGCACACTCGACACCTATGCCGACGAAGGCCTGCTGACGCGCGGCGAAGCGATGGCACCGACCTTCGAGCGCGCGGTGCATTCGCTGAAAGACCTGCCGAACGTGGTCGACGTGCGCAACCTCGGCCTGGTCGGCGGCATCGAGCTCGCGCCGATCGACGGCCAGCCCGGCAAGCGTGCGTTCTCGGTCTTCCTCGACTGCTGGGAGAAGGGCCTGCTGATCCGCACCACCGGCGACACGATCGCGCTGTCGCCGCCGCTGATCATCGAGAACAAGCACATCGACCAGTTGATCGGCACGCTCTCCGACGCGATCAAGAGAGCCGCCTGATCCTTCACCTTCCGTTTCAGCAACCGAACATCAAAGGGCCCTGCCTAGCGCCTACCGTATGAGCTTCCTGAGCGCCGACAGCGATCTCACCCGCCACTCGTACTACGCCGCGACCGTGCAGCGGACGCAGGGCTTTCCCATGCTGTCGTCGTCGCTCGAATGCGATGTCGCCGTCGTCGGCGGCGGTCTCGCGGGGCTGTCGGCCGCGATCGAGCTGGCCGACCGCGGCTACCGCGTTGCATTGCTCGAAGCGCGCGAGGTTGGCTGGGGTGCTTCGGGTCGCAACGGCGGCCAGGCCATTGCGGGCCTGGCCTGCGAGCAGACGGTGATCGAGGACCAGCTCGGCCTCGACGCATCGCGCCGCGTGTGGGCGATGACGCTCGAAGCGCTGGACCTCATCCATGAACGCTGCAAGCGCTTCTCGATCGATTGCGACTGGCAGCCGGGCTACCTGAGTGTCGCGGTCAATGCCCGCAAGGCGCGCGAGCTGCACGACTGGCACGTGCTGATGCGCGAGCGCTACGACCACCACACCACCTGGATCGCGCCGGCCGACCTGCCGCAGTGGATCGCGAGCCCGCGCTTCCACAGCGGCGCGCACGATGCACGCTCGGGGCACCTGCATCCGCTGAAGTACAGCCTGGGGCTCGCGCGCGCCGCGGCCAGCCTCGGCGCGCAGCTGTTCGAGCAATCGCCGGTCACGTCGATCACGCCCGGCCCCACGGTGCGGCTCGGCACACCGCAAGGCGAGCTGCGCGCGAAGCACGTGCTGCTCGCCGGCAACGTCTACCTGCAAGGCCTCGCGCCGCAGCTCGAACGCCGCATCATGCCGGTCGGCACCTACATCGTCGCGTCCGAGCCGATCGCTCCGGCACTGGCGCAATCGCTGATCCCGTCGCGCTCGGCCGTGTGCGACACCAACTTCGTGCTCGACTACTTCCGCCCGACGCCCGACCACCGCATGCTGTACGGCGGACGCGTCAGCTACAGCACCAGCACGCCGATCAACCTCGCGGCCAGCATGCAGCGCCGCATGGCGCGCAGCTTCCCGCAGCTGAAGGACACCGCGGTCGAGTTCTCGTGGGGCGGCTTCGTCGACATCAGCATGAACCGCACGCCCGATTTCGGGCGGCTGCCCGCCGAGGGTGCATCGAAACCGCACCACGACAACATCTACTACCTGCAGGGCTTCTCGGGCCACGGTCTCGCGCTGACCGGCCTCGCCGGCAAGCTGGTCGCCGAGGCGATCGACGGCCACGCGGCCCGCTTCGACACCTTCGCGGCACTGCGCCACCGCCCGTTCCCCGGCGGCCCGCTGCTGCGCACGCCGGCCCTCGTGATGGGCATGGCGTACTACCGCCTGAAGGACATGCTGTGAGTGCCGCGGCGAGGTTCCTTCCGATTGACTTTGTGCCTCGTGGGGTCAAACTCACAGGCACGCTCATTGCTCCACGTCTGTTGACAGCAAGCCCAGTGTGCTGTCGCTCAACAAGCGACACGCAGCAAGCCCAATGAAAACACCCAACAAGCCGGTCGTCCTGGTCCCCGCGTGCAACCGACTGGTCGGCGCGCACCCCTTCCACATCGCCGGCAAGAAGTACATCGACGCGGTGCGCCTGGCCGGCTGCCTGCCGCTGGTCGTGCCCTCGTCCACCGCGGCCGAGATCGACGAACTGCTCGACGTCGCCGACGGCGTGCTGCTGACCGGCTCGCCGTCGAACGTGCACCCGAGCCACTTCGGCGAAGAGGTGCACGACCCGTCATTGCCGCTCGACCCCGACCGCGACGACTGGACGCTGCCGATGATCCCGCGCGCGCTCGCGCGCGGCATCCCGCTGTTCGCGATCTGCCGCGGTTTCCAGGAGGCCAACGTCGCGCTCGGCGGCTCGCTGCACCAGGCCGTGCAGGAGGTGCCGGGCCAGCGCGACCACCGCGGCGCGCCGCACCTGAAAGACGCGCCGCCCGAGGTGGTCTACGACTTCGCGCACGAGGTCACCGTGGTGCCCGGCGGCACGCTCGCCGGCATCGTCGAGAAGCCGTCGTTCCAGGTGAACTCGGTGCACGGCCAGGGCGTCAACAAGCTCGCGCCGGGGCTGCGCGTCGAGGCGCGCGCACCCGACGGCCTGGTCGAGGCCTTCTCGATGGCCGAGGCCAAGTCCTTCAACCTCTGCGTGCAATGGCATCCCGAATGGCAGGCCGCGCAGAACCCGATCTCGCTGCGCCTGTTCAAGGCCTTCGGCGCCGCCTGCCAGTCGTTCCGCGACCGCCACCGGGAGCCGCACCGCGACCCCGACCGTTAGGTGCGTTCCACCCTGCCCTGACGCTCGACCCAACCGCAGGTCACCCTCGATCTGCGGCCAACGAATCAAACAGGTGATCCCATGGTGGACAAGAACAACTTCAATTTCAGCGACCTCGAACAGTGGCTCAACGACCGCCGCGTGACCGAGATCGAATGCCTGGTGCCCGACCTCACCGGCGTGGCCCGCGGCAAGATCCTGCCGCGCGAGAAATTCACCGAGGACCGCGGCATGCGGCTGCCCGAGGCCATCGTCGCGATCGGCGTCACCGGTGAATTCCCCGAGGAAGGCCCGTACTACGACGTGATCCACGCGACCGACCGCGACATGCACCTGCGCCCCGACCCGAGCACGGTGCGCATCGTGCCGTGGGCGGTCGACCCGACCGCGCAGGTCATCCACGACTGCTTCGACCGCGACGGCAAGATGATTCCCTATGCGCCGCGCTCGGTGCTGCGCAACATCTGCGACCTGTACGCCGCCGAAGGCTGGGACCCGGTGGTCGCGCCCGAGCTCGAGTTCTACCTGATCGAGCGCAGCACCGACCCGAACCAGCCGCTTCGCCCGCCGAAGGGCCGCAGCGGCCGCGCCGAGACCTCGCGCCAGGCCTACTCGATCGATGCGGTGAACGAGTTCGACCCGCTGTTCGAAGACATCTACGCCTACTGCGAGCAGATGGAGCTGAATGTCGACACGCTGATCCACGAGGTCGGCGCCGGGCAGATGGAGATCAACTTCTTCCACGACCACCCGCTCGGGCTGGCCGACGAGGTGTTCTTCTTCAAGCGCACGATCCGCGAGGCCGCGCTGCGCCACGAGATGTACGCCACCTTCATGGCCAAGCCGATGGCCAACGAGCCGGGCAGCGCGATGCACGTGCACCAGAGCGTCGTCAGCAAGCTGACCGGCAAGAACATCTTCAGCAACGAGGACGGCTCGCCGTCGAAGGAGTTCTTCTGGTACATCGGCGGGCTGCAGAAGTACACGCCCGCGGCGATGGCGCTGTTCGCGCCCTACGTCAACTCGTACCGCCGGCTCGCGCGCTCGACCGCGGCGCCGATCAACATCCAGTGGGGCACCGACAACCGCACGGTCGGCATCCGCTCGCCGGTGGCGACGCCGGCCGCGCGACGGGTCGAGAACCGCGTGATCGGTGCCGACGCGAACCCCTACGTGGCGCTGGCGGCCACGCTCGCCTGCGGCTACCTCGGCATCAAGAACCGGATCGAGCCGGCCGCCGAGTGCAAGGGCGATGCCTACCTGTCGGAGTACCAGCTGCCGCGCTCGCTGAGCGAGGCGCTGGGCTGGCTGTCGGACGAGAAGGACCTGCATGACGTGCTCGGCAAGCCGTTCATCACCGTCTACTCCGAGGTCAAGGAGATCGAGCACGACGAGTTCATGAAGGTGATCTCGCCGTGGGAGCGCGAGCACCTGCTGCTTCACGTCTGACCGGGAGACCTCCAATGGACCACACCACCTCACGCAGCACGCGCGACTGGCAGGCCGCCGACGCGGCCCACTACCTGCACCCGTTCACCGACTACAAATCGCTGTCGGCCAAGGGCTCGCGCATCATCACCAAGGCCGACAACATCTACCTGTGGGACAGCGAGGGCCACAAGATCCTCGACGCGATGTCCGGCCTGTGGTGCGTCAACGTCGGCTATGGCCGCCAGGAGCTGATCGATGCCGCCACCGCGCAGCTGAAGCAGCTGCCGTTCTACAACTCGTTCTTCCAGACCGCGACGCCGCCGGCGATCGAGTTGGCCGAGCTGCTGGCGCAGGTGACGCCGCCGCAGTTCAGGCACGTGTTCTTCAGCGGCTCGGGTTCCGAGGGCAACGACACCGTCGTGCGCATGGTGCGACGGTATTGGGACGTGCTCGGCCAGCCCGGGCGCACGGTGATCATCAGCCGCCACAACGCCTACCACGGCTCGACGATGGCCGGCGCGTCGCTCGGCGGCATGAGCGGCATGCATGCGCAGGGCGGGCTGCCGATTCCGGGCATCGTGCACATCGAGCAGCCGTTCTGGTTCGAGAACGGGCAAGGCATGAACCGGGAAGAGTTCGGCATCCGCGCGGCCGACTGGCTCGAAGCGAAGATCCTCGAGGTCGGCGCCGACAAGGTGGCCGCGTTCATCGGCGAGCCGGTGCAAGGCGCCGGCGGCGTGATCGTGCCGCCGTCGAGCTACTGGCCGGCGATCCAGCGCATCTGCGACAAGCACGGCATCCTGGTCGTCTCCGACGAGGTCATCACCGGCTTCGGGCGCACCGGCCACTGGTTCGGCTGCGAGACGATGGGCTTCAGGCCCGACTTGATGACCTTCGCGAAGGGCGTGACCTCCGGCTACATCCCGCTCGGCGGCGTGATGGTCGGCGAACGCATCGCGAAGGTGCTGATCGAGCAAGGCGGCGAGTTCAACCACGGCTACACCTATTCCGGGCATCCGGTGGCCTGCGCGGTGGCGCTGGCCAACATCCGGCTGATCCAGCGCGAGGGGCTGGTCGACCGCGTGCGCACCGAGCTCGGGCCGCACCTCGCGGCGCGCTTTGCCGAGCTCGGCGAGCACCCGCTGGTCGGCGAGGCGCAGACCTGCGGAATGATGGGCGCGCTGCAGCTGGTGAAGGACAAGGCGGCCAACCGGGTGTTCGACCCTGCGCTCGAGGTCGGCATGGTGTGCCGCGGCCACTGCTTCGGCAACGGGCTGATCATGCGCGCGGTCGGCGACCGGATGATCGTCGCGCCGCCGCTGGTGATGACGATCGCGCAGCTCGACGAGATGGTCGGGCTGATCCGCAAGTGCCTCGACCTCACGCTCGCCGACGTCAGGTCGCGCGGCTGGCTCTGATTTCACGCCCGGAGTTTTTCAACATGAAGGACATGACCATGAAGCAGGTGTTCGGTGCATTGGGATGCGCTCTTGCGGCCACCGCGTTGCTGTGGGGCACGGCGGCTGTTGCGCAGGAGGAAGACAAGGTCATCAACATCTACAACTGGTCCGACTACATCGCCGACGACACGCTGGCGAACTTCGAGAAGGAGACCGGCATCAAGGTGCGCTACGACAATTTCGACAACAACGAAATCGTCCACGCGAAGCTGGTGGCCGGCAAGAGCGGCTACGACGTGGTGGTGCCGTCGTCGTACTGGGCCAAGCTGCAGGCCGACGGCGGGCTGCTGCGCAAGCTCGACAAGAGCAAGCTGCCGAACCTGAAGAACATGGACCCGCAGACGCAGGCGACGCTCGCGAAGCTGGATCCGGGCAACGACTACATGGTCGACTGGCTGTGGGGCTACACCACGGTGGGCATCAACGTCGACAAGGTGAAGGCGGCGCTCGGCAGCCTGCCGATGCCCGACAACGCCTGGGACCTGGTGTTCAAGCCGGAGTACATCGGCAAGCTGAAGTCCTGCGGCGTGTCCTTCCTCGACTCGCCGACCGACATCGTGCCGGCCGCGATGCACTACCTCGGCAAGCCGGCGTTCTCGCGCAATGCCGGCGACTACCAGGCGGTGCCGGACCTGCTGAAGAAGATCCGCTCGTCGGTGACGCTGTTCAGCTCGTCGGGCTACATCAACGACATGGCCAACGGCTCGATCTGCGTCGCGCTCGGCTGGTCGGGCGACATCAACATCGCCCGCCAGCGCGCGATCGACAGCAAGACCGGGCAGAAGATCGAGGCCTTGATCCCGAAGACCGGCGGCGTGCTGTTCTTCGACACGATGGTGATCCCGGCCGATGCGCCGCACCCGGACAACGCGCACAAGTTCATCAACTACATCATGAAGCCCGAGGTGCACGCCTCGCTGACGAACAAGGTGTTCTACGCGAACCCGAACAAGGAATCGCGCAAGTTCATCAAGCCCGAGGTGGCGAGCAACCCGACGGTGTTCCCGGGCGATGCCGACATGCAGAAGATGGCGCTGCCGGAGGCGGTGACCAACGACATCCGGCGCACGATGACGCGCATCTACACCAGTTTCAAGACCGGCATCTGATGACCCACCCCCGAGGCGCTGACGCGCCTCCCCCTCAAGGGGGCGCCGCCAGCGGCCCGGCAAAGCCGGTTCCGCGGCGGCCGCTTGATCTCAGCTCTTTGCGTGGATCTTCCCAATGATGGATACATCTCAAGGCGGCTTTCTTCGCATTGACGACGTGGTGAAGGATTTCGGCGGCGGTGCCGTCGCGGTCAACCACGTCAGCGTCGACATCGCGAAGGGCGAGATCTTCGCGCTGCTCGGCTCGTCCGGCTGCGGCAAGACGACGCTGCTGCGCATGCTGGCGGGCTTCGAGACGCCCACCTCCGGCCGCATCGTGCTCGACGGCAAGGACCTGGCCGGCCTGCCGCCGTACGCCCGGCCGCTGAACATGATGTTCCAGTCGTACGCGCTGTTCCCGCACCTGACGGTGTGGGACAACATCGCGTTCGGCCTGCGGCGCGACCAGCTGCCGAAGGCCGAGATCGCCGCGCGGGTCGACGCGATGCTGAAACTGGTGCAGCTCACCAAGTACGGCCAGCGCAAGCCGCACCAGCTGTCGGGCGGCCAGCAGCAGCGGGTGGCGCTGGCACGCAGCCTCGCGAAGAAGCCGCAACTGCTGCTGCTCGACGAGCCGCTGGGCGCGCTCGACAAGAAGCTGCGCGAGGAAACGCAGATCGAACTGGTGAACATCATCGAGGAGGTCGGCGTGACCTGCGTGATGGTGACGCACGACCAGGAAGAGGCGATGACGATGGCCTCGCGCATCGCGGTGATGAGCGAAGGCCGCTTCCTGCAGGTGGGCCCGCCGGCCGACATCTACGAGACGCCGGCGACCCGCTTCGTCGCCGACTTCATCGGCAACGTGAACCTGATGGACGGCGCGGTGACGGTGGACCAACCCGACCATGTCGTGATCACCTGCCCCGACTGCACGCATTACGTCGGCCACGGCATCACCGGCACCGAGGGCATGGAGGTCACGGTGGCGTTGCGGCCGGAGAAGATCCAGCTGTCGCGCCAGGTGCCGGACGCCGAGCACGGCCCGCACAACCGGGCCCGCGGCAAGGTGAAGAACCTGGCGTACTTCGGCAGCTTCACGGTGTTCCACATCCAGCTGCCGAGCGGCGCGATGCTGAAGGTCAGCCAGAACAACGCCGAGCGGCACCGCGACGACGTGATCACCTGGGACGACGAAGTCTGGGCGCATTGGTCGCCGTCCTCTCACGTGGTGTTGACGCAATGAAAACCCCCACCTGGTGGCGCGGCCGCAGCGCCGTCATCGGCATCCCCTACCTGTGGCTGCTCGCGTTCTTCCTCGCGCCGTTCCTGATCGTGCTGAAGTACAGCCTGTCGGAAATGGGCGCCGTGACGCCGAACGACATCACCAGCGTGGCCGACGGCGCGCTGAAGATCACGCTGAAGTTCGGCAACTACGTCTTCATGACCGGCGACGCGCTGTACTTCAAGGCCTACGTGTCGAGCCTGAAGTTCGCGCTGATCACCACCGTGCTGTGCCTCGCGATCGGCTACCCGTTCGCCTACTTCATGGCCCGGGCGAAGCAGAGCCTGCAGCCCGCGCTGCTGATGCTGGTGATGCTGCCGTTCTGGACCTCGTTCCTGCTGCGCGTCTATGCCTGGAAAGGCCTGCTCGAGGAGAACGGCTGGGTGCACCGCCTCGTCGTCGGCTTGCACCTCGACACGCTGCTCGTGCAGGCGCAGATGATCGAGGTGCCCGGCAAGCTGATGAACACGCCCTTCTCGCTGGTGATCGGCATGACCTACACCTACCTGCCGTTCATGATCCTGCCGCTGTACGCCAACCTCGCGAAGATGGACCTGCGGCTGCTCGAGGCCGCGGCCGACCTCGGCGCGACGCCCTGGCAGGCGTTCTGGCGCATCACCGTGCCGCTGTCCAAGGCCGGCATCATCGCCGGCTCGATGCTGGTCTTCATCCCCTGCGTCGGCGAGTTCGTCACCCCCGAACTGCTCGGCGGCCCGCAGACGCTGATGATCGGCCGCGTGCTGTGGGACGAGTTCTTCAGCAACAACGACTGGACCATGGCCTCCACCGTCGCCGTCGTGCTGGTGCTGCTGATCGTGTTCCCGCTGGCGCTCTTCAACAAGTACCAGGTCGAAAGCCAGGAGCGCAGGCGATGAGCGGCACCGTGCACCCAAAGGCCGCGTGGTTCGGCCGCGCCTGGCTGGCGGGCGGCTTCGTGTTCCTGTACCTGCCGATCGTCACGCTCGTCATCTACTCGTTCAACGCGTCGCCGTTGCCCACCGTGTGGGGCGGCTTCACGCTCGACTGGTACGGCAAGCTCGCCCACGACCGCGAGATGCTGTCCGGCCTGTGGCTGTCGCTGAAGATCGCCTTCCTCAGCGCCTGCGGCTCGGTCGTGCTGGGCACGCTGGCCGCGTTCTCGCTCGTCAAGTACCGGCGCTTCACCGGCCGCACGCTGTTCAACGGCCTGGTCAACGCGCCGCTGGTGATGCCCGAGGTGATCTGCGGGCTGTCGCTGCTGCTGATGCTGGTGTCGGTGCAGAAGGCGGTCGGCTTCCCCGAGCGCGGGCTGATGACGATCTGGCTCGGCCACCTGCTGCTCGGCATGTCGTACGCCACCGTCGTCGTGCAGGCCCGCCTGCAGGACCTGAACCCGTCGCTCGAAGAAGCCGCGATGGACCTCGGCGCGCGGCCCTGGCAGGTGTTCACGCTGGTCACGCTGCCGATGATCGGCCAGGCGCTGGCCTCGGCCTGGCTGCTCACCTTCAGCCTGTCGCTCGACGACGTGGTGGTGTCGGCCTTCCTGTCCGGCCCGGGCGCCACCACGATGCCGCTGGTGATCTTCTCGCGCGCCCGGCTCGGGCTGAACCCGAGCGTCAATGCGGTGGCCACCGTGATCATCGTGATCGTCGCCGTCTGCGTCGCGGCGGCCAGCCTCTGGATCGCGCGCGCCGAGCGGCGCCGCATCCACGAAATGAACGCGGCCCAGCGTGGCGCCTGATGCAGGAATCAGATCAGAGATCAGAACACCCCGAATCCAACCCCGAGGAGAAAACCGATGAAGTTCGCGAAGCTCTCGACCCTGGCGCTGGCGATCGCCGCCGCGTTCGCGGCCCCCGCCCAGGCGCAGTCGAACAAGGAGTTGATGGACGAGTTGAAGGCGATGAAGCAGCGCATCGCGGACCTGGAGAAGAAGCTGGCCGAGAAGTCGGCCGCGGAAGCCAAGCCGACCGAGAAGCAATGGGGCATGACCCCCGAGCAGGTGCAGGACTTCAACCGCATCGCGATCAAGACCGAGGCGCTCGAAGACGCGATGGAAGCGCAGGGGCTGAAGGGCCTGAAGATCAGCGGCTACTTCGACCCGAGCTACATCTACAACAGGAACCAGCACCGCGCCGGCTTCCAGTTCCTGAACCGCGTCTCGGACGACGGCTACAACTACGACAACTCCTACTTCGGCGTCGCGAGCCTCGATTTCCAGAAGGAGATGGAAGGCGGCACCAAGTGGCGCCTGACGCTGATGCCCAACCGCGGTGCCGGCTCGATCGCCGACCCGGACGGCAACAGCATCGTGCACGAGGCCTCGGTGTCGATCCCGATCGGCGACCTGCAGACGCGCTTCCTCGCCGGCCAGATCCCCGACTGGTCGGGCTACGAATACGTGCAGCCGACGCTGACCAAGCTGGTCACGCGCGGCCTGCTGCTCGACTTCACCGAGCCGACCGCCTACACCGGCGCCGGCATGGAGTTCATCCGCGGCAAGTGGGACAGCAAGTTCGTCATCGCGAACTACAACAAGACCAAGCAGGGCGCGAACCAGAAATCGCCGGTGTTCGCCTACCGCGTCGACTATTCGAAGGGCGAGTTCAACGGCTTCGGCTTCGCCGGCGTGCACGGCAAGGTCGCCAACTTCTCTGAAGGCGCGATCGACCCGAACACGCTGGAGGTGATCCCGCAGGACGACACCCGCCTCGACCTGTTCGAGATCGACGGCTACTTCATCCGCGGCGACTGGACGGTGCAAGGCCAGGTCGGCTTCGGGCGGCAGCGCAACGCGTCTATCGTGCCGGCCGCGGACGGCAGCCTGCGCGACGCGCAGTGGTGGGGGGCGTCGGCGCTCGCGGCCTACAAGTTCGAGCCGCGCTTCGAAGGCGTGGTGCGGGTCGACTACATCAACAACAAGAAGAACGGCGGCGGGCTGCTGCAGTACTCGGTGGCGGACGACCGCAACGGCATCGGCCCCGACCCGGCGCAGGGCTGCGCGCCGGGCGCGCTGGTCGACGGCTGCGACGAAGGCGCGAACCGCTATGCGCTGGCGGTCGGCTTCAACTACCTGATGACGCGCAACACGACCCTGAAGGCCGAATACCGGCTCGATCGCGCGACACTGCCGGTGTTCGTCGACGCGAACGACGGCAGCTACAAGAAGAGCAATCACCTGCTGGGTGCGTCGGTGGTCGTATCGTTCTAGGAGAACTGGTGCCCAAAAGAATCCGTTCGGACTGAGCTTGTCGAAGGCCGTGCGCGCGTCGCACACAACCCTTCGACGGACGGGCCTTCGACAAGCTCAGTCCCTGCTCAGGGCGAACGGTTTTGCAGAGGAGACGAGATGAACCCAATTGACTGGACCGTCCGCGCAGCGGCACTTCAATTCGACGGCCGCGCCTTCATCGGCGGCCAGCGGGTCGCAGCACTCGCCGGCGAGACCTTCGGCTGCGTGTCGCCGCTCGACGGCCGCACGCTGGCCCCGGTGGCGCGCGGCCAGGCGGCCGACATCGATGCGGCGGTGCTGTCGGCGCGCCGCGCGTTCGACGACGGCCGCTGGGCGCGCAAGGCGCCCGCCCAGCGCAAGAAGGTGCTGCAGCGCTTTGCCGAGCTGATCCTCGGCGCGAAGGAGGAGCTGGCCCTGCTCGAGACGCTCGACATGGGCAAGCCGATCAAGTACAGCCTGAGCGTCGACGTGCCGTCCACCGCGCGCTGCATCGCCTGGTATGCCGAGGCGGTCGACAAGGTCTACGACGAGATCGCGCCGACGCCGCACAGCGCGCTGGCGTTGATCACGCGCGAGCCGATGGGCGTGATCGGCGCGATCGTGCCGTGGAACTACCCGATGATCATGGCCTCGTGGAAGCTCGGCCCGGCGCTCGCCGCCGGCAACAGCGTGGTGCTGAAGCCGAGCGAGAAATCCCCGCTCACGGCCCTGCGCCTGGCCGAGCTCGCGCTGCAGGCCGGCCTGCCCGACGGCGTGTTCAACGTGGTGCCCGGCTACGGCCACGAGGCCGGCGAGGCGCTCGCGCTGCACCCGCAGGTCGACGCGATCGGCTTCACCGGCTCGACCCGCGTCGGCCGCAAGATGCTGGAGTACGCCGGGCGCAGCAACCTGAAGCGGGTCTACAACGAACTGGGCGGCAAGTCGGCCTTCGTCGTGTTCCCCGATTTCGACGACCTGCAGCGGGCCGCGCAGACGGTGGCCGGCAGCATGTTCTTCAACCAGGGCGAGTCGTGCAACGCGCCGTCGCGGGTGTTCGTGCACGACAGCATCGCCGACGACTTCGTGAAGACGGTGACGGCCGAGGCGCCGAAGTACCAGCCGGGCAACCCGCTCGACGCCGGCACCGAGCTCGGCGCGCTGGTCGACGACATGCAGCTGCGCACGGTGATGGGCTACATCGATGCCGGGCAGAGCGAAGGGGCGCGGCTCGCGGCCGGCGGCCGGCAATCGCGCCAGGACAGCGGCGGCTACTTCGTCGAGCCGACGGTGTTCGACGGCGTCACGAACACGATGAAGATCGCGCGCGAGGAGATCTTCGGGCCGGTGCTGTCGGTGATCCGCTTCAAGACCGAAGACGAAGCCGTCGCGATGGCCAACGACAGCGCTTACGGCCTGCAGGCCAGCGTGTGGAGCAGCAACATCAACCGCGCGCACCGCGTGGCGCGGGCGCTGCGCGCCGGCACGGTGCACGTCAACCAGTACGACGAAGACGACATCACGGTGCCGTTCGGCGGCTTCAAGCAGAGCGGCAACGGGCGCGACAAATCGCTGCATGCGTTCGACAAGTACACCGAGCTGAAAACCACCTGGATACGGCTGGAGTAGCCGGAGACGCTCATGAACCATTCACGCAATGAAGACCTGATGGCCCGCAAGGCCGCCGCGACGCCGCGCGGCGTCGGCGTGATGGGCAGCTTCTTCGCCGACCATGCCGAGAACGCCGAGCTGTGGGACGTCGAAGGCCGGCGCTTCCTCGACTTCGCCGGCGGCATCGCGGTGATGAACACCGGCCACCGCCACCCGAAGGTCGTCGCGGCGATCGAAGCGCAGCTGAAGCGCTTCACCCACACCTGCTACCAGGTCGTGCCCTACGAGGGCTACATCGCGCTGGCCGAGCAGCTCAACGCGCTGACGCCCGGCGGCCATGCCAAGAAGACCGCGTTCTTCAGCACCGGTGCCGAAGCGATCGAGAACGCGGTGAAGATCGCGCGCGCCCACACGAAGCGCTCCGGCGTGATCGCGTTCGGCGGCGCTTTCCACGGCCGCAGCCTGTTCGCCGTGGCGCTGACCGGCAAGGTGCAGCCGTACAAGGCCGGCTTCGGCCCGTTCCCGCCCGAGATCTACCACGTGCCCTTCCCCGCCGAAGGCACGGACCTGGCCGACGTGCAGAAGGCGCTGCAGCACCTGTTCAAGGCCGACATCGAGCCCGCGCGAGTGGCCGCCATCGTGTTCGAACCGGTGCAGGGCGAAGGCGGCTTCAACGTGATCCAGGCCGACGCGCTGCGCTGGCTGCGCGCGCTGTGCGACGAGCACGGCATCGTGCTGATCGCCGACGAGGTGCAGACCGGGTTCGGCCGCACCGGCCGGCTGTTCGCGATGGAGCACTTCCCCGACGTGCTGCCCGACATCCTGGTCAGCGCCAAGTCGCTGGCCGCCGGGCTGCCGCTGTCGGCGGTGACCGGCCGCGCCGAGGTCATGGACGCCCCCGCGCCCGGCGGCCTCGGCGGCACCTACGCCGGCAACCCGCTGGCGATCGCCGCGGCGCATGCGGTGATCGGCGTGATGCGCGACGAGCAGCTGCCCGCGCGCGGCCAGGCGCTCGGCGACCGGCTGAAGGCGGTGTTGAACGAGCTGCGCGCTGCCGTGCCGCAGATCGTCGACGTGCGCGGCCTCGGCGCGATGGTGGCGGTGCAGTTCAACCGCCCCGGCACCGACGTGCCCGACGCCGCGTTCACGAAGCAGGTGCAGGCCGAAGCGCTGCAGCGCGGGCTGATCCTGCTGAGCTGCGGCGTCGATGCCAACGTGATCCGCTTCCTGTTCCCGCTGACGATCCCCGACGCGCATTTCGCCGAGGCGACCGCGATCCTGCAGGCCTCGCTGAAGGCCGCGGCGGCCCGCCCCGCATGACGAAACTCCAGGGGCCGCTTCGCGAGCGCCTGCAGGCCGAGGGCGTGCACACGCTGGTCGCGCAGTTCACCGACCTGCACGGCGTCGCGAAGGGCAAGTACGTGCCGCTCGCACACCTGGAGAGCCTGCTGGCCGAAGGCGCGGGCTTTGCCGGTCCGTCGATCTGGGGCACCGGGTTGCCGCGCACCGGCCCGCGCTCGGAGTACTACGGCCGCGGCCAGCCCGAGACCGTGCGCGCGTTGCCGTGGATGCCGGGGTATGCGCGCATCGTCTGCGACGGCTTCGTCGCCGGCGAGCCGTTCGACGCCTGCCCGCGCCAGGTGCTGAAGCGCCAGCTGGCGCGGCTGGCCGAGCGCGGCTGGCAGCTGCGCACCGGCATCGAGCCGGAGTTCTTCCTGCTGCGTCGCACGGCCGACGGCGGCATCGCGCCCTTCGATGCGCACGACGCGCTCGACAAGCCGTCGTACGACCTGAAGACGCTGCCGCGCCAGGCCGCCTTCCTGCACGAGCTGAGCGACGCGCTGACCGCCTGCGGCCTCGACGTGTTCCAGGTCGACCATGAAGACGCGCACGGCCAGTACGAGCTGAACTTCCACCATGCCGACGCGCTGCAGAGCGCCGACCACCTGATGCTGTTCAAGCTGGCCGCGCAGGCGCTGGCCGAGCGGCACGGCAGCATCTTCTCGATGATGCCGAAGCCGTTCGCGAACCAGCCGGGCAGCGGCATGCACTTCCACGTGTCGCTGTGGGCCGGCGACGACTGCGTGTTCGCCGACCGGCAGCAGCCGCTGTCGACGCTGGCCGGGCAGTTCATCGCCGGCGTGCTGGCACATTCGGCCGCGCTGTGCGCGCTGGCCGCGCCGACCGTCAACAGCTACAAGCGGCTGGTGGTCGGCGAATCGCTGTCGGGCACCAGCTGGGCGCCGGCCTACGTGGCGCACGGGCCGAACAACCGCACCGCGCTGGTCCGCATACTGAACGGCCGCTTCGAATGGCGCCTGCCGGATGCGTCGGCCAACCCGTACCTGGCGACGGCCGCGCTGGTCGCTGCCGGGCTCGACGGCATCGCGCGCGCGCTCGACCCGGGACCGGCCTGCACCGACGACCTGTTCCAGCTGAGCCTCGCGCAGGTCCGCGCGCGCGGCATCGGGCTGCTGCCGCAGGGCCTGGGCGAGGCGGTCGACGCGCTCGAGGCCGACGGCGTGATCCGCGCGGCGCTCGGCGAGACGCTGTCGGCCGAGTTCATCCGCCTGAAGCGCGCCGAGTGGACCGACTACGCGCGCCACGTGAGCGGCTGGGAGATTGCGCGGTACGCTTCGGCGTTCTGAGCCCGCCCCTGTGCCCCCTTTCCTCCTTCTCGAATGAACTCTTCGTCTTCGGCCCCTGGGGCCGCCCACCGCGCGCACGCGCCGTGGATCGCCTACCTCTGCCTCGGCAGTTCGATGGCCCTGGTGGGCAGCTATGTGGGGCTGTCGAAGCTGCTGCTGGCGGTGTTCCCGGTCTTCCTGCTGGCCTGGCTGCGCTTCGGCATGGCGGCGGTCGCGATGGCCGGCTGGGTGAAGCGCCGGCCCGGCGAAGCGCCGCTGAGCCGGCACGACCGCATCCTGCTGTTCTTCGAATCCTTCTTCGGCAACTTCCTGTTCTCGATCTGCATGCTGTTCGGCGTCGGCCTCAGCTCGGCGCTGGCGGCGGGCGTGATCATGGCCGCGATCCCGGCCGCGGTGGCGATCCTGTCGCGGCTGTTCCTGAAGGAGCGAATCGTGCCGCGCGTGGCGGTGGGCATTGCCTGCGCGGTCGGCGGCATCGCGCTGGTATCGGTGGTGGCGCACGGCGGCGACGACCACGGCGGCAGCTCGCTGCTCGGCAACCTGCTGCTGTTCGGCGCGGTGATCTGCGAGGCCTCGTACGTGGTGATGGGCAAGAAGCTCACCGGCAACGTGTCGGCCAGGCGCATCAGCGCGCTGGTGAACCTGTGGGGGCTCGCGCTGGTGACGCCGCTCGGGCTGTGGCAGGCGATGTCGTTCGACTTCGGCGCGGTGCAGCCGGGCTCGTGGTCGCTGCTGTTGTTCTATTCGCTCGCGGCCAGCATGGTCACCGTGTGGCTGTGGATGACCGGGCTGCGCCAGGTGCCGGCGTCGTCGGCGGGGATCTTCACGGTGCTGCTGCCGATCAGCGCGGCGGCCGTCGGCGTGGTGTTCCTGGGGGAGCGGATCAGTGCGACGCAGGCGGCAGCGTTCGGGCTGGCGATTGCCGGCGTGTTGCTGGCGACCTGGCCTCGCCGCTCGTAGGGAGCCTTGTCGTGCGCAGCGCAGGATCGCGCGCGATCTCGTCGTCGTGGAACGGGAAGCGCAGCCACGCGCGGCGGGCGTGGCGCGCGACCGACGGCTCGGCCGCGGCCTCGCCCGCTTCGACCGCGCCGTCGGTCTCGCCATGCGCGAGCAAGGTGTCCGCCACCACGCCGCGCGGCCCGAAGCGCACCACCTGCAGGTAGCTGTTGGCCACGGCATCCGGGCCGATGCCGTGCGTGTCGTCGCCATCGCAGACCACCGCGAAATAGCCCGCACCATGGCAGCCGCCATACAGCGCGATCTGCTCGCCACCGCTGCGCACGAAGCGGCGCCGGCCCAGCGGTTCGTCGAGCGCCCAGCCCCGTTCGGCGAACGCCGCGACCGTGGCCGCGAGCGCGGCCGCAATGCGCGGATCGGAACCGTTCGGCGCGCGCGGCGTGTCCAGCGGCGACTGCGGCGAGAACGGCACGCCGAACAGCTCGGCATCGGGCAGGTCCTGGAGCCGCGCCCAGAACGCATCCCACAACAGCGCGCCGCGCGCATCGGGCTCTGCGCGGCCGGACCAGCGCGCCAGCACCTCGCAGGCCCGGTCGACCTCGGCCGTCGCCGGCGCGGCGCAGCTCGGCGCCAGCAACTCGCGCCTGAACCGCTCCGCCGCCCAGGCCCGTGGCGCCAGCACCGCCTGCTTCACCCGGCCGGCCAGCGCCTCGGCCGAGCGCGACGGCGCCGCCGCCAGCTCCTGCGCGATCGTGTGGCCCAGCCGGGCGCGCAGCGACAAGGCCTGCCGCTGCGCACCGATCACGCTCGGGTAGCCCTCCAGCGGCTGCTGCACGCTGAACAGCCAGTGGCTGTCGTTCATGTTCTCGACGTGGTCGCTGCGCAGCAGGCTCGGCAGCGCCGCCACCGGCATCGCGCCCGGTTGAGGTGCCGCGGCATCGGCCACCCAGTCGCAGGCCGCGCGGCTTCCGTCGAGGAACGGCGTGGCCGCATCGATCTGCGCGAAGCCGCGCGACAACGCGGTGCTGCAGTTCGCGCGCAGCGCATCGGGCACGTTCGGCACCGTGCCCACGTCGGCGATCCACACCCGGCCGTCGCCGCGCCCGATGGCCACGGTGTTGACCCACGGCATGCCGGCCTCGCGGCGCTGGATCGCGATGAAGTCGTCCAGCGAGCGCGCCTGGTTCCACGCGAAGAAGGTGCGGAACACCCGGAAGTTGTCGGCATTGATGTCGCGCAGCGCCAGTGCATGCGCCGTGCCCCAGCCGAACGGCGCGGCGCGCCGCCCGAGGTCGGCGATCGGGCCGAAGCGCGTGCCGTACAGCCGGCGCGTCACCGGCTGCAGCGTGCCGTCGGCCGCGCGCACCTGCACCGTGACCTCGCGCGACTGCATCGCTTCGCTCGCGCCGTCGACCCGGTAGCGCGTCGGGTCGGCCGGGTCCAGCGCCAGGTCGAAGAAGCCGAAGCGGCGCGCGGCCGACACGGTGTGGCTCCACGCGACGTGGTCGTTGAAGCCGATCATCACCAGCGGCACGCCGAGGAAGCCGACCCCGGCCACGTCGACGCGGCCCGGGATGCTCAGGTGCATCTGGTAGAAGCGGTCGGGTCCGCCCCAGTACCAGTGCGGGTTGCCGAACAGCACGCCGCCGGCTTCGCCGGTGGCCTCGCGGCCGAAGGCCATCATGTTGCTGCCGAGGCTGGCCTGCTCGCCCAGCGGGTGTGCGAGCTCGGCGCGCAGCGTGCCGTCGTCGTCGACCGCCTGGCCGACTTTGGCCGCGTGGGCCGCCGCGGGCCGCGCGTTGACGATCTCGGGAACGAAGCGCGCCTGCCCGGCGGCGACCTGCGCGGCGAACAGCCGGCGCAGGATGTCGTCGCCGGCGATCTCCTGCACCCACGGCTCGCGCAGGCAGGCCTGGCGCGCCGCGCCGGGTTGGTCGCGGGCGCGTGCGGCGTTGCGCGCCTCCACCAGGTAGCGGTTGTAGCCGTCCGCATACCCGTCGGCCGCGGCCAGCAGGTCCGGCTGCAGCGTCGCGCGCGAACGCGCGAGCATCGCGTCGTCGGCGAACGCGCGGAAGTAGAAATCCAGCTCCAGGTTGGTCGGCCGGCCGAAGGTGGACAGCCGCGCCGGCCGCGCATCGGCCCCGAAGTGCTGCGACCGCTCGCCGCGCCAGGTCGTGAAGGCCTCGGCCAGCGTGCACAGCGCGTCCTGCGCCTGCGCATAGCCGATGCCGACACCGAGCTCGCGCCAGCCTTGTGCCCGGATGTGCGGGATCCGGTCGGCGGTGCGCCGGATCTCGACGCCGCCGGGTTGCGCCGCCGAAGCCGTCGAGATCATCAGCGGCGCCGACAGCAGCGGTGCGAGCGCGAGCAGCAGTCGTCTAATCGACAGGCTCATGAGGTCTCCTTCGCCCGTTCGGCGAGCGCCGCGAGCCCGCGCTGCAGCGCAGGGAACAGGCTCCGGTGGAAGTTGTTCCAGCGCAGCTCGAGGATGGTGTCGGCCGGGTCGATCTCGGTGGCCAGCACGTCGACGATCACCTCGCCCGAATCGATGCCGTTGTCGACGTAGTGGAACGATGCGCCGGTCTGCCGCACCGGCTCGACCGGCGTGCGCGCCATCGTGCGCCAGTCGATGCGTTCGCCCCGGGCGCCGTGCAGCGCATCGAGCGTGGCCCACGCGCCGCGCCGCTGGTGCGGCGAGCCGTCGCGCGTGATGCCGGGGTGGATGTTGACGATGCGGCGGTGGAACGGCGCGCCCGGCCGCACCAGCGCGTCGAGGATGACCAGCAGGCCGTCGAGCACGACGATGTCGGCCCGCAGCGCGAGCAGCCGCGCCAGCAGCCGGGATTCGAAATCGCGCTTGCCGGCCACCCGCTGCGCCGCGCCGAGCGGCAGCCGGCGGTAATCGGACGGCACCGCTTCCATCAGCTCGACCACCGGCCTGCCCTGCACCTGCAGCCCCGGCGGGAACGGCCAGCAGCGGCTCGGGTGCGGCGAGAAGCCGTAGTCCTTCAGCAGTTCGCGGTCGCGCGGGTTGCCTTCGTCGTCGTCGACGATCACCGCCTGCAGCGAATACGCCTCGCCGAGCGCGCTGCCGTTCAGCGTCTCGACGAGGAATTCGAGCGGCGATTTCATGTAGCGCGGCTCGCCCTTGAACGCGATGGGCTGCCCGGCCCGGTCGGCGGCCGCGTTGCGCAGCGACGCGATGTAGACGAGCCTGGCCGGTTGGTCTGACGGTCTGGTTGACGGTTCCATGTGCCACATGACGAAGCACGGGCCGCGCTGTTCAGCATACGACGTCGGCTGAACAAACCCGGCGACCGCTCGTCATGGAGGCATGAACAGCGGCACCCTCCCACGACCCTCTCCCGACCTGGCAGCACCGCGCTGCGTGAGCCATCCGTTCGGCCAGCCGCTGCAGGTGCAGCGCGACGGCGACCGGCTGGTGGTGACCGACCCGCGGCCAGCCCGCGCAGGCGATGCGCCGCGCGACCGCATCGGCCGCTGGCAGTGGCGGCACGGCGGCACCGATGCCGACCAGGACCCGGAACTGCGATGGCTCGGCCCCTGCTCCGGCGAGCCTTCGGCCGCCCACCTGCTGGCGATCGTCGAGGCGGCGTTCACCTTCGAGCCGCGCACCGCCCGCCTGCTGCTGCAGCCGCCGTTCGCGTCGGCGCTGAACCTGGTCGAGCACGGCCTCGCGCTGCCGGCCGCCGGCGGCCGATGGATCGTGCACCGCGAGATGTTCTTCCAGCATGCGCCGATGTGGCTGCCGCAGGTGGCCTCGCCGATCCCGCTGCGCTACGCGCTCACCGGCGACCGCCGCCACCCGCTGCGCGCGGCCAAGCGCAGCGGCGTGCTGTACCAGCGCCACATCCCGTGGCTGGACTGCACGTTCTCGTTCCGCAGCCTCGACATCGACACCGACCTGCCGCGCTTCCACCGCTGGATGAACGAGCCCGACGTGGCCCAGGTCTGGCAGGAAGACGGCGACCTCGCGAAGCACCGCGGCTACCTCGACGCCATCGCCGCCGATCCGCACATGCAATCGATGATCGCCTGCCTGGACGGCGAGCCGTTCGGCTACTTCGAGGCCTACTGGGCGAAGGAGAACCGCATCGCGCCGTTCTGCGAGGCCGACGACCACGATCGCGGCTGGCATGTGCTGATCGGCGAACCCGCGTTCCGCGGCAAGGCCTTCGCGACCGCGTGGCTCACGTCGATCTCGCACTACCTGTTCCTCGCCGACCCGCGCACGCGGCGCATCGTCGGCGAGCCGCGTGCCGACCACCGGCAGCAGCTGCGCAACCTCGACCGCTCCGGCTACGCGAAGGTCAAGGAGTTCGACTTCCCGCACAAGCGCGCGATGCTGGTGACGCTGCTGCGCGAACGCTTCTTCACCGACACGCTGTGGTGGCCGCGCGAGGACGAGCCCGCCACCCCCACCGCCCTGCAGGCAAGGACATGAGCATGCGCGTGCACGACCTCATCGGCATCGGCTTCGGGCCGTCGAACCTGGCGCTGGCGATCGCGCTCGACGAGCAGCGGCGTGCCGGCCGGCCGCTTGTCGACGCGCTGTTCATCGAGCGCCAGCCGGGCTTCGCATGGCATCCGGACATGCTGCTGTCGCATGCGCACATGCAGATCTCGTTCCTGAAGGACCTGGCGACGCTGCGCAACCCGACCAGCCGCTTCACCTTCGTGAACTACCTGCACCAGCAGGGGCGGTTGCAGGATTTCATCAACCTGAAGACCTTCTACCCGAGCCGCCGCGAGTTCAACGACTACCTCGGCTGGGCCGCGGCGCAGTTCGACGACGCCTGCGTCTACGGCGAAGAGGTGGTCGAGGTGCTGCCGCAGGCGCAGGGCCGCGAGGTGTCGCTGCTGCGCGTGCGCTCGCGCGACGCCGGCGGCCAGTGGCACGAGCGGCTCACGCGCCACCTGGTGGTCAGCATCGGCGGCAGCGCCCACATTCCCGAAGCCTTCCGCGCGCTGAAGGGCGACCCGCGGGTGATGCACTCCAGCGGCTACCTCGCGGGGATGGCGCGCCATGCCGATGCGAAGCGCATCGCGATCGTCGGGGCCGGCCAGAGCGCGGCCGAGTTGTTCACCGACCTGCACGGCCGGCCGAACGCGCCGCAGGTCGACCTCATCATGCGGGCCCGCGCGATCCGGCCGGCCGACGACAGCCCGTTCGTCAACGAGATCTTCAACGCCGGCTTCGTCGACCAGGTGTATGCCCAGCCCGAAGCGCAGCGGGCCGAGATGCTGGCGGAGTTCCGCCACACCAACTACGCCTGTGCCGACCTCGACCTGATCCGGCAGATGTTCGCGGTGTTCTACGAGCAGCGCGTCAGCGGCGACGAGCGGCACCGCTTCCTGCGGCGGCACGAGATCCAGAGCGTGCGAGCCGCGCCCGACGGCATCCACCTGAACCTGCTCGACGTCAACGCCTCGCGCGAGAACAGCCAGCGCTACGACGCGGTGGTGCTGGCCACCGGCTATGCGCGCGAGCAGCACCATGCGTTGCTCGGCGAGCTGGCGCCGTGGCTCGGGCGCCTGGAGGTCGACCGCGACTACCGCGTGATCGCGCCGCGCGAGTTCCGCCCGGCGGTGTTCCTGCAGGGGGCCTGCGAGACCACCCACGGGCTGAGCGACACGCTGCTGTCGATCACCGCGGTGCGCTCGAACGAGATCGCAACGAACCTTGCTACACTCAATGCGAACAATTCTCATTGAGCGAGGTGCTCTTCCAACGCATGCGCGAGCTGATCCAGGAACTGGTGGCCCATTGTGCGGACCTGCGGCGGCAGTTGACGCGCGAGCTGCGCGATCCGCAGCACGCGGCGGACATCGCGCAGTCGAGCTTCGAGCGGGTCTATGCGCTGGCGCTGGGCGACGGGTCCCAGGCGTCGATCGCGGCGCCGCGCGCGCTGCTGTTCCGCGTGGCGCGCAACCTGTGCATCGATGAGGCGCGGCACCGGCAGGTGGCCCAGCGCTGGCTGGTGGAGCAGTCGCCGATGGGGCTGCAGGCGGCGGCGCCGTCGTGCGAATACGTGCATGCGCAGCGCCAGGTGCTGCGGCGCGTGATCGGCGTGCTGGAATCGCTGCCGCCGTTGCGGCGCGAGGTGTTCCTGCTGTTCCGCGCCCATGGCTTCACGCGCGCCGAGATCGGCGAGCGGTTGACGCTCAGCGAGGCGGCGGTGGCCAAGCACCTGGTGCGCGCGGCGCTGGATTGCTCGCGGGTGTTCGCCGAGATGCAGGCCGAGTTGATCGACGCGCCATCGGTGTCGCCGCGCAGCAGTTTCCGGGCGACGCTGGCGGAGGACCGGGCGTGAGCCGCGCGGCGGCCGCGCCGGCCGAGAAACTGATCGAGCATGCGCTCGACCTGCTCGTGAAGAGCGAGGTCGAGCCGGAACCGGCGGCCAGCCGGGCGCTCGCGCGGCTGCGACAGTGGGTCGGCGAATCGCCCGATCACGCGGCCGCGGCCGATGAAGCGCGGCGGCGCTGGCAGGTGCTGGGCGGCATGTCGGAGGGCTTGCGCGAGCATTTCGATGAACCGGTCGCGCCGAGCGCCACCGCGGGGCGCCGCCACCTGCTGCTGAGCGCGGCCGCGGTGCTTGGCGGTGCGGCGCTTGCCGGCCGGCTGGGCTGGCAGTACTGGCAGGCGCCGGTGTTCGCCGCGGCGTACCGGACGAAGCCGCTGCAATTGTTCAACGTCACGCTGCCCGATGCCCAACCCGGCACGCAGCTGGCGCTCGGCGCCGACAGCGCGATCGACGTGCGGCTGCACCGGCAGCGGCGCATCGTGCGGCTCGACGGCGGTGAATTGCGCTGCGACGTGGCGCACGACGCCGCGCGCCCGTTCCAGGTGCTGACGCGCGACGCGCGCATCGAGGTGCTGGGCACGGTGTTCAGCCTGCGCGACCGCGGCGGTGCGCTGACGGTGGGGGTCGAGCGTGGACGGGTGCAGGTGATGGTGCGCGAGAGCGCGGCAGACGACGGTGCAGACCGCTTCAGCCCGCCGATCGAGCTCGGCGCCGGCGAGCTGATCGACATCCGCGGCGGCATTGCGCAGCCGCCGCGCCCGGGCGACGCGGCTGCCCTCGCCGGCTGGCGCGACGGCTGGCTGAGCTTCGAGAACACTCCGCTGCGCGAGGCGCTGGCAAGCGTCAACGCCTACCGCGCCTCGCCCATCGTCAGCAACGATTCACGCGTTGACGCGACGCGGCTGACCGGCCGCTTCCCGGTGCGGGATGCGGCCGGGTTGCTGGTGGTGTTGCCGCGGGTGCTGCCGGTGGTGGTGCGGATGCACGCCGATGGCACGGCCGAACTGGCCGGCCGCTGAATCGGTCAACTGTCAATCGATACTTTTGGCTGAATCAGGTCCGGCCTTTGGGAGCGAGGATTTTGTACATGTCGGTCTTTGAAATGTCCGGACGAAGTCTTTGGATGTCGTCCGCCACCTTCACCAGGACATCGGAGAACGCCACCCCTGTGGCGGCATGATTCTCATAGGATGCCAACAAGAAGTCCTCCCGAGTGTATTTCTGCGGCTCAATCAGATAATTGAAACGAGCAGTTTTGAATTCCAAAGGTTTGACATCAATGGGAGCCGCCACCATTTTTTTATGCTGTGACGGAGCCGGCCGACGCTTGACGGAAGGATTATTCTCCATGGCAGTTTTGAAATTCAACCAGAACTTTGGATTGAATTTTTCTGACTCATCCTGAACGGCTACAGTCAATTTATCAAACGCCTTTTTTACATCCTCTGGCAACCCCGACAGATTGGGATTCCGACGTAATTCTCCGGCAACGAATGCTTTCAAATACTGTCGACCACCCTCCCCCGGAACATAGGGCTGTCCATTGTGCCCTTTCTGACGAGCATGCTCGGCAAGCAAGTTGAAGAAGTCCTCACAAAATTCCGGCGACACCGTCGTTTCTCTGGACCTTCCCGATGGGGTCGAGAGACTTTCAGTTCTTTGTTCATCCAGATCGCGCGGACTTTGTGAGCCCTTTGCCGTTGTCGATTTCACTTCGGCTTGTCTGAAGTGGCTCCACTTCCTGAACTCTTTGTCCTCCGTCAGGACTTGGCTGATCTTCACCCACGCATCAACGCTGAAACGACCTCGGCGAACCGCCATGCTGAAGTCCGACACAGCAAGGAAAATTTCCTTTTTCTCTGACCAACGGAATTCATACCCAGGTTTCTTTATCTCTGCCTGGACAACGGCGACTATCTCACTCACTGCCGATTCTCGGGTCATCCCTTTGGCGACCGAGATGCCTTTCCCACCCTTGCCGTCATTCACCAACGGATGTTTTTCGAACATGGACATAAAGGCGTCATAAAAGATCTCCCTGTCTATCTTGTTGACCAACGCGTGCTCATAGGCAAGGTAGTTACTTTTCAGTTTGACCGGCTGGAAATCGCCAAGGTCATCCCACCCCTTGTCTTCGGCATCCAGAAAGATCTTCAATTCATCTGGAGAAATCTCCTCTCCACTGTGTTTCAACTGCCAATTGAAAACCCGCTTCAGGTCATCGTGATTGAGGTTTTCATTCTCCGTCCTCAACCGTCCAATCATTTTCTTCATCACCCGTTGCTGCTGGCGACTTGTCAGTCGAACTGTCGGAGCTTTGATCGGCAATGGAGATCTCGATCTGGATCGCCGCCTCGAACTTTCAATAGGAGCCTTCCCTGCAGAATACTCCGTATTCCTGGAAGAATTTATGGAATGTTCTGTCGGTGAATTTTCATCGAATTTATGAGGCTGCCCCAGCGATGAGCCGCTCCGATCAATAGCTTTGTTCGCCCGGGAAGTCGAAGAAATTTCTTGTGTATGCCTCTCAACCGTCTTTCCGGCCTCATTCTTTTGATCCTCAAAATCATGAGAAAGCTTCTTGCCATTTCTCTTTCCCCTGGGCGAAAGCGCTTTTTTCGCAGTTGAAAATACACGCTTTGCTCTATCTAAGTTGTTGATCTTCTTTTCCACCTAAAACCTCTTACATCGAATTGATCGGAACCGCCTTCCATCGCATTCACGCTTTGCGCTTGAACGTCCACGGCTGCGGCGAACCCACTGAGTGGGCTGGCGTCATCCGACGGTTCCTTGCCAAGTACACAGGTGCCTCTCCCGCCATGCGGGAATCCTCGTCGCCGTGTCCCTGTTCTCCCCCCTCATCCGTCTAGGTCGTCGGAGAGCTCGCAAGCCAGCCCCCGGCCCCTTCAACGGCCCCACGCCAGCGGCTCGTCGTTCATCACGCAACACAACCTCTGGAGTACCCCATGCGTTCCCTGCCCCGCCAACGCCTGCTTGTCGTCGCGTTGGCTGCCGCCTTCAGCGGCCCCTTTGCGCTGCCGCGCGCGCTCGCCCAGGCCGCCGTGCTGGCCGAAGCCGAGTTCGACATCCAGGTGCCGGCCCAGCCGCTGGAGGCCGCGCTGAACGAGCTGTCGCGCCAGACCGGCGTGGCCGTCCTCGCGGCCGGTGACGCCACCAGCGGCAAGACCTCGCGCGCCGTGTCGGGCCGCTTCAGCGCGGCGCAGGCGCTGCAGCAGATGCTCGCCGGCAGCGGCCTCGAAGCCGCCCGCGCGCCGAACGGCGGCTTCGCGGTGCGCCAGGCGTCGGCCAGTGCGGCCGCCGCCGAAACCACGCTGCCCGCCTTCACCGTGCGCGCCCGCGCCGATGCCGATGCCGGCGGCTATGTCGCGCAGCGCGCCAGCGTCGGCACCAAGACCGACACGCCGCTCGCCGAGGTGCCGCAGTCGATCTCGGTGATCGGCAGCCAGGAGATCGACGACAAGGGCCTGACCACGCTGACCGACGCGCTCGCGCAGACCCCCGGCATCACGGTGAACCCGTACGGCTTCGACTCGCGCGCGGCCGACTGGGTGCTGCTGCGCGGCTTCGACGGCTGGTACACCAGCAGCTTCCGCGACGGGCTGGTGCAGAACGTCGGCATCACCTTCCTCGGCGTGCAGACCGAGGTCTACGGACTGGAGCGCCTCGAAGTGCTGCGCGGCCCGTCGTCGGTGCTGTTCGGCAAGGGCGACGTCGGCGGCGTGGTGAACCGCGTCAGCAAGGTGCCGGGGCCGGATGCGGTGCGCGAGATCGGCGTCCAGACCGGCCGCTACGACCGCAAGCAGGTGATGGCCGACCTCGGCGGCGCGATCGATGCCGACGGCCAGTGGCGCTGGCGCGTCGTCGGCGTCGGGCTCGACACCGGCACGCAGGACCAGTACCCGAACGGCGAGCGCATGACGCAGAAGCGCCAGTACCTCGCACCGTCGCTGAAATGGCAGCCGACGCCGCAGACTTCGCTGACGCTGCAGGCCGAGCTGCTGCGCGACGACAGCGCCGACGACGTGCAGTACGTCAGCGATGCCAACGGCCGCCCGACCTCGGTCAAGGAAGGCGAGCCGAGCTACAGCCGCATCGAGACCGGGTCGGATGCGGTGGGCTGGCAGCTGGCGCACCGCTTCGACAGCGGCTGGAAGCTGCAGCAGAACGCACGCTATGCGCACCGCACGCTGGACAAGCACCACATCCTGTCGTTCTTCGCCGCCGACCCCAATCTGCTGCAACGCCAGGCGCGGCACGACGTCGAGACCGTCGACGAGAACAGCATCGACACCTCGGTGCAGGGCAAGCTCGACGGCGCCGGCCTGTCGCACACGCTGCTGTTCGGCTTCGACGTCGACCGCAGCCGCGCCGAATGGCAGCGCTGGCAGGCCATGACGACGCCGCTCGACCTGACAAACCCGGTCTACGGCGTGCCGATTGCCGAGCCCACGTCCCAGTCGCGCGACAAGCAGGTGATCCTCGAGCAGGTCGGCCTGTACGCGCAGGACCAGGTGCGCTTCGATTCGCACTGGGGCATGACCGTCGGCGTGCGGCAGGACCGCGTGAAGACCCGCTACGAGAACCGCAGGGCCGACACGAGTGCCGGTGAAGTGGCCATCGCCGAGCGCACCGACAACGCGACCACCGGCCGGCTCGGCGTCAGCTACCAGGTCGGCAACGGCTGGGCGCCGTATGCGAGCTATGGCGAATCGTTCGTGCCGGTGATGGCGGTGGACGAAGGCCAGCTCTTCGACCCGAGCCGCGGCAGGCAGGTGGAGTTGGGCGTCAAGTACATGCCCGAAGGCGAGGCGGTGTCGTTCACCGCAGCGGTCTTCAACCTCGTGAAGACCAATGTGGTCTCGTACGACCCGGTGGATTTCGCGCCGCACGCGATCGGCAAGGTGCGCTCGCGCGGGATCGAACTCGAAGCCAAGGCGGCGCTGACGAAGCAGCTGCGTTTGACCGGCTCGTTCACCGCGCTGGACATGGAGGTGCTGTCCAGCGCGATCGACAGCGAGGTCGGCAACATGCCGATCCTGACGCCGAAGCAGACCGCGTCACTCTGGCTCGACTACGCGCTCGGCGCCGGCGCGCTGCAGGGCGTCAGCATCGGCGGCGGGCTGCGCCATGTCGGCAAGCGCTGGGACAACGGCCAGAACACCGAATCGCAGCCGGCCTACACGCTGGCCGATGCCGCGGTGCGCTACGACAACGGCCCGTGGCGCTTCGCACTGAACGTCAGCAACCTGTTCGACAAGGAGTACCTCGCCGGCCACGCCTACGGCAGCTACTTCCGCGGCAACGAGCGCAACGTGCTGCTGACGGCGAAGTACAGGTTCTGATCAGCCGCGGATCAAGCCCCGAAGCCGGCGTAGACGTTCTGCACGTCGTCGCCGGCGTCGAGCGCGGTCAGGAAGCTCTCCACTTCCTCCCGCTGCTCGGCCGTCAGGCTGGCCGGGTCGACCGGGTTCTTCGGCTTGTAGCCGAGCTTGGCCGACAGCACCGTGAAGCCCTGGCCCTGCAGCGCGCGGCTCACCAGGTCCAGGTCAGCCGGGTCGGTCAGGAACAGCGTGACGCCGTTCTCGTCGGCCGGCTCGAAGTCCTGCGCGCCGGCCTCGATCGCCGCCAGCTCCGGGTCGGCGCCCGGCGCCGCCGGCTCGGCCTCGATCATGCCGAGGTGGTCGAAATCCCAGGCCACCGAGCCCGAGGTGCCGAGCTGGCCCTTGCGGAACAGCACCCGCATCTCGGACGCCGCGCGGTTCACGTTGTCGGTCAGGCATTCCACCATCACCGGCACGCGGTGCGGCGCGAAGCCCTCGTACAGCGCGTGCTCGAAGTGCACCGTCTCGCCGGTCAGCCCGGCACCCTTCTTGATCGCTCGGTCCAGCGTGTCCTTCGGCATCGAGACCTTGCGCGCCTGCTCGACCACCAGCCGCAGCCGCGAGTTCGCGGCCGGGTCGGCGCCGTGGCGCGCGGCCACCATGATGTCCTTGGCCAGCTTGCCGAACAACCTGCTCTTGGCACTGGACGCCAGGTCCTTGTGATATGCCTTCCACTGCGCGCCCATGCCGACGTTCCTTGAATCGATGCCCGGGCGACATGCACCGGGCGGACGATTCTAGGGTCGTTCAGCCGTCGAGCTCCTCCAGTGCTTCCCGCAGGGCCGCATGCAGCTGCGGGCGCCGGATGATGTCGAGGTGGCTGGCCCCGACCACCACGGTGGTCGCGTCGACAGGCGCATGCGCCGCCCAGTCGCGCAGCCGGCCTGTTCCTGCCGTCGACTCGGCCACCGATTGTTCGGCCAGGAACACCCGCAGCGGCGCCTCGATGCGGCCATGCCGCTGGCGCGCACCCTGCGCCCGCTTGTCGATGGTGGCCCACAGCAGGTACTCCGCCGCGTCGTCGCCGTCGCCATCGAGCGGCAAGGTCCGGTCGCCGGCCAGCACCTGCTCGGCCAGCCCGTCGCGCTCGGCATCGTCCAGCCGCGCGAACAGCTCCCGCCACGCGCCGGCCATCGTCGACCGGCCGACCCAGGCGTCGATCTCGCGCCAGGCCAGCGCGCGTTCATCCGCGCCGAGCGCCCTCGAGGCGCGCAGCGGCTCGGTCTCGAACACGTCGACCATCGCGACGAACCCGACGTCGACCCGCCCCTGCAGCTGCCGCGCGACCTCGATCGCCAGGTCGCCGCCCGACGACCAGCCGAGCAACGCGCAACGCCGCTGCACTGCCGTCGCCTCGATGAAGGCGGCGTATTCCGCCGCCAGCGCCTCGACCGCGAAGCCTCGCCAGCGCTGGCGCGTGTAGACGTGGCTGACGAAGCCGTGCACCGGCCGCGCGCCGTGCAGCGCCTCGGTCAGCGGCAGGAACTCGCGCGAGTTGACGATCATTCCCGGCACGCAATACAGCGGCACGCCGGTGCCGCCGGCGTGCAGGCAGATCGCATCATGCTGCTGCGCGAGCCGCTGCCGCAGCCGCCCGGCCAGGTCGCGCAGCCGGGTGGCCTGCATCAACTCCGACAAGGCCAGGCCCGCGCCGCCCGACACCTGCTTGCGGATGCGCGCGATCAGCTTCAGGCTGAGGATCGAATCGCCGCCGAGCTCGAAGAAGTCGTCGTCGCGGCCGACCGCGTCCAACCCCAGAACCTCGCCGAAGAGGCGCGCCAGCGCCTGCTCGGTGGGCCCGCGCGGCGGCTCGATGCGACGACCCGGGGGCGACTGCGCGGGCCGCGGCAGCGCCTTGCGGTCGATCTTGCCGTTGGGCGTCAAGGGCATCGCGTCGAGCACGACGATCGCCTCCGGCACCAGCCAGGCCGGTAGCGTGGCCTGCAGCGCGAGCCGCAAGGAGGCGACCTCCAGCGTCGCGCCGGAGCGTGGCACGACATACGCCCACAGCACCGTGCTCCCCGTTTCGCCATCGCCAGCCACCACCGCGGCATCCGCCACGCCCTCCATCTCGCGGAGTTGCGCCTGCAGCTCGCCCGGCTCGACCCGGAACCCGCGGATCTTCAGCTGGTCGTCGTTGCGGCCGATGAACACCAGCGCGCCGTCGCTGCGCTGGCGCACCCGGTCGCCGGTGCGGTACAGCCGCTCGCCCGCTGACGAGTCGCCGAACGGCGACGCGACGAAGCGGCTTGCGGTCAACCCCGGCTGCCCGAGGTAGCCGCGCGCCACACCCGGCCCGCCGACGAACAGCTCGCCGGCAATGCCCGGCTGCACCGGCGCCAGCGCGTCGTCGAGCACGAACGCGGACATGCCGCCGATCGGCCGGCCGAGCGGCAGTGCGGCATCGCCGTCGCCCGCGACATGCATCAGCATGCCGACGCAGGTCTCCGTCGGCCCGTAGTGATTGACGATGCGCAGCCCCGGCCGCAGCGCGCGCACGGTGGCCAGCAGCGCGGCATCGGCCGCCTCGCCGCCGAGCACCAGCGTGCGGGCCGGCAGCACGTCGTGCGGCCGCGCGGCGTTCAGCAGCCCCTTCAGGTGGCTGGGCACGATCTTCAGCACGTCGATGCGGTGGCGGACCATCGCGTCGGCGAATGCATCGGGGTCGAAGGCCGCGGCGCGGTCGAGCATCAGCAGGCTGCCGCCGGAACACAGCGCGCCGAACAGCGCCGTGTGGCCCAGGTCGGCGGCCACGGTCGAGACCATCGCGAAGCGCAGGCCTGCCGGCAGCGGCAGACCGTCGGCGTCCTTCAGCCGCGCCAGCATCGCCTGCGCATAGTTCGCGAGCGCGCCGTGCGAGACGACCACGCCCTTCGGCGTGCCGGTCGAGCCGGAGGTGTAGATCATGTACGCGGCCTGGCCGGGCAGCAGCACCGGTTCGGGCTCCAACGACGATGGCCCTGACGCCTCGAAACCGGGCACCATCACGGGCAGCGTGCTCCACGGCACCGGCCCGGCGGCCATCAGCGCGCGTGCACCGCAGTCGCGCACCAGCGCCTGCAGGCGCGGCACCGGCAGCGACGGGTCCAGCGGCACGGCCACCGCGCCGGCCTTCATCACCGCCAGCATCGCCAGCACGAACGGGCTGCCGCGTTCGAGCAGCAGCGCGACGCGCGCCTCGGTACCGATGCCGCGCTGGTTCAGCTGCGCCGCCAGGCTGCGCGCGGCGCGTTCCAGCTGCGCATGGGTGCGAGCGCCCTGCGCATCGACCAAGGCCGGTTGCTCCGCATGCCGCTCGGCCTGCGCGGCCCACAGCGCCGGGATGCCTTGCCAGGGCCACGACGGCGCCTCGCCATGCAGCACCGACGGGGTGCCGGGCAGCGTGGTCGACACCAGCGCGCGCTGCGGGTCGGCGGCCACCTGCGCCGCCAGGTGCACGAAGGTGGCCGCCAGCCGGTCGATCGTCGTGCGGTCGAACAGGTCGGTCGCCCAGGCGAGCTGGAACTCCAGGCCGCGGGCATTCTCCAGCAGGTCCAGGCTCAGGTCGAAGTGCACCTCGTCGACCGCGACGGCGTCGATCTCGATCTGCAGGCCACCGTGCGCCGGCAGCTCCGCGCCGCCACCGGTGGCCTGCGACGCGCACTTGACCTGGAACAGCGGGTTCAGCCCGGCGCTGCGCTCGATGCTGAGTGCGTCGATCAACTGGTCCAGCGGCAGATGGGCATGCTGCCGCGCGGCCAGCAGCCGCTCGCGCACCTGGCGCAGCAGCGCCGCGAAGCCGGCCTGCGGGTCGACCCGCAACCGCAGCACCAGCACGTTGGTGAAGTGCCCGACCATGCCGGCCAGCTCGGGCCGGTCGCGGTTGGCCGATGGCACGCCGATGCACAGCTCGCGGTCGCCGCCGTAGCGGTGCAGCAGCAGCGCGAGCAAGGCCAGCGTCAGCATCGCGGGCGATGCGGCATCACGGCGTGCCAGCGCGAGCAAGGCATCGCCGGTTTCGGGCGACAGGCCGAAGGCCAGCAGCTCGCCGCGGGCGCTGCGCTGCGGGCCGCGCGGGCGGTCGAGCGGCAGCATGGTGGCCGGCGGCGCGTCGCGCAGTTCATCGACCCACCAGGCCTGCTGGCGCGCGAGCTCACCGGCGTCGAGCCACCGCTGTTGCCATTGCGCATGGTCCACGTACTGCAGGGCCGGCAGCTCGGGCGCCTGCCCCGGGTTCCGCAGCAGCGACGACAACTCCTGCAGCAGCAGCGCCACCGATCCTCCATCGGCCGCGATGTGGTGCACGCCGAGCAGCAGCACCAGCCCGCCGTCGGGCTCGCGATGCAGCGCCGCGCGGAAGACCGGGCCGCGCTCCAGGTCGAAGGGCCGGGCCGCGAAGGCACGCGCGGCGGCATCGGTGCACTCGCGCTGCAGCGACCATCCGAAGGCTGCCGCCTCGTCGACCAGCTGCACCGCCTGCCCGTCGGCATCGAGACCGATCCGCGTGCGCAGCACCGCATGCCGCTGCACCAGCCGGCGCACCGCCGCCTGCACCTCGTCGGCGCTGCAACCACCGCGGATGCGCAAGCGCCCGGCCAGGTTGTAGGCCGGCGACTGCGGCGCGCGCTGCCAGGCCAGCCACAGCGCGCGCTGCGCCGGAGCCAGCGGCGCCGGCGTGCCGGGCTCGCGGGCGATCGGCGGCAATGCATCGAAGCCGATGCCTTCGGCGCGCAAGCGCTCGAGGAACGCCGCACGTTTGCCCTGCGGCAACTGCACGAAGCGGCGCGACAGCGAAGCCAGTTCCATCGTCGTCATTCCAGGGTGTCTTCCAATTCGTCGAGCAGCGCGCCGAGCCGGTCCGCGGTGCGGGCGGTCGGCGAGCTCGGCAAGGCAGCGGCCAGGTCGGCCAGCGTCGGGTGATCGAACACGGTGCGCAGCGCCACTTCCAGCCCCAGGCGGTGCCGCAGCTCGGCGACCAGCCGCACCGCGAGCAGCGAATGCCCGCCGAGCTCGAAGAAGTGATCGTGGCGGCCGACGCGCGGCACGCCGAGCACCTCGCACCAGACCGCCGCCAGCGCCTGCTCGGTGTCGCCGAGCGGCGGCACGTGCTCGGCCCCGGCGGTGGCTTCGGGTTCAGGCAGCGCGCGGCGGTCGACCTTGCCGGCGGGATTCAGGGGCAGCGCCGGCAACTGCACCAGCGCCGACGGCAGCATGTACTCGGGCAGCAGCGTGGCGAGGCGCTCGCGAAGTTGCTGCGGCTCGATCGACGCACCGGCTTGCAGCGACACCCAGGCCACGAGCCGCGGCCCGGCCGCGGAGGGCCGCGCCAGCACGACGGCCTCGCGCAGCTCCGGCTGCGCCAGCAGCGCGGCCTCGATCTCGCCGAGCTCGATGCGGAAGCCGCGCAGCTTGACCTGGTGGTCCAGGCGGCCGAGGTACTCGATCCACCCGTCGTCGTTCCAGCGCACCAGGTCGCCGGTGCGGTACAGCCGGCCACCGTGGGCGTCGAACGGATCGGCGACGAAGCGCTCGGCGGTCAGGCCCGGGCGGCCGTGGTAGCCGCGGGCCAGCAGCGGGCCGCCGATGCACAGCTCGCCGGCCACGCCGTCCGGCACCGGGTGCAGGTCGGCATCGACGATGCGCAGCGCGCGGCCGGGCAAGGCGGTGCCGATGGACACGGCGGCCGGCAGCGGCGCATCGCCGTGCAGCAACGGGGTGCAATCCAACGCCGACGCGGTGACCGTGGCCTCGGTCGGGCCATAACCGTTCAGCACCCTCACGTGCGAGAGCCCGGCGTCTCGCCAGGCCTTGAGGCCCTGCGGCGCCATCGCCTCGCCACCGACGTTGACCTGGCGCAGCGCACCGAGATCGCAGCCGGGTTCCCGCGCGAAATCCTGCGCGAGCAGTTGCCAGTACGCCGTCGTCAGGCCCGCGATGCTGATGCGCCGCGCGACCACCTCGCGGCGGAACTGCGCACTGTCCCAGACTTGCGGACCGCGCAGCACCACTGCGGCGCCGATCACCAGCGGTGCGAACAGCTGCTCGATGAAGGCGTCGAAGTTCAGCGTCGCGAACTGCAGCATGCGGTCCTCGGGCACGAGGCTGAAGAGCCCGGCCGCCACCTGCGCATGCCGCGCCAGCGCCCGGTGCGACACCCCCACGCCCTTCGGCCGGCCGGTCGAGCCCGAGGTGTAGATCACGTACGCGAGTTGATCGGGGTGCAGCGCCACCTGCGGATCGCTCGCCGGCCGATCTTTCGACGCGGCAACATCGACATGCGTCAGCATCAGCGCCATGTCGCTGTCCTCCACCATCGCCTGGCGCCGCTCGGCGGGATAAGTCGGGTCGAGCGGCACGTAGGCCGCGCCGGCTTTCAGCACCGCCAGCACGGCGACGATCATCTCCACCGATCGATCGAGCGCGATCCCCACGCAGGCCTGCGGCCGCACACCCTGCGCGATCAGGTGATGCGCGAGCCGGTTGGCCTGCGCGTTCAGTTCGCCGCGGCTCAGTTCGACATCGCCGAACACCAGCGCGATCGCGTCGGGCTGCTCCCGAACCCGCCGCTCGAACGTGCAGTGCACCGGCTCGAGCTCAGCTTGCGATTCGATCACCGCGTTCTCGCCCCGCCGCAGCAGCCGCTCGCGTTCTCCATCGGTCAGCATCGCCAGCTCGCCGACACACGCCACCGGCTCCTTCACGAACGCCGCCAGCATCCGCTCGACCTGCCCGGCCAGCAACGCGACGCCGGCCTCGTCGAACGCGTCGCGCGCAAAGCGGTAGTCGAACGCCAGCTGCTCGCCCTGGGACAGCGCCAGCGTCAACGCATAGTGCGTGTCATCCCGCGTGCTCGATGCGCCGATCCGCAAGCCGCCCGGCGGCCCCTGGCGCAGCGCCGCGTCGATCGGGTAGTTCTCGAACACCAGCAGGCTGTCGAACAGCGCCTGCCCGCCCTGCCCGGCCCAGCGCTGGATCTCGACCAGCGGCGTGTGCTCATGCTCGCGCGCCGCGAGCCCCTGCGCCTGCAGCTCGCGCAGCCAGTCGCCCAGCCGCTGTGCCGGCCGCAGCGTCGCCAGCACCGGCAGCGTGTTGATGAACAGCCCCAGCATCTGTTGCGCGCCTGGCAGTTCGGCCGGCCGGCCGGCGACGGTGCTGCCGAAGCACACCGTGCGCTGCCCGGTGCAGCGCGCCAGCACCAAGGCCCAGGAAGCCTGCACCAGCGTGTTGATCGTCACGCGTTCGCGCCGCGCCGCGTCGACCAGCGGCTGCACCGCCAGCGTGCGACGCAGACCGCCCCGGCCAGGCCGCGGCGAGGCCGGCCTGCGCCATGCCGAGGCCAGCTGCGTCGGTGCTTCCAGCTGCGCGAGCTGCGCGCGCCAGTGCGCTTCGCCGGCCGCCGGGTCGCGCGCCTGCAGCCACGCGATGTGGTCGCGGAAGCGCCCGAGCGGCACCGGCAAGCTCGCGCCGTCGTAGGCCCGCAGCACCTCGCCGAGCAGCAGCGAGCTGCTCCAGCCGTCGAGCAGCAGGTGGTGCGCGGTCCACACGACGTGATGCCGGTCGTCCTGCGTGCGCAGCAGCGCGACGCGCATCAGCGGTGGCCGCGCCAGGTCGAGCGGTGCCGCGAGTTCGGCCTGGGCGAAACGGTCGACCTCCGCCGCGCCGCGGCCGCGCCAGTCCTGCACCGACCACGGCAGGTCGGCGCGGCGCGCCACCCACTGCAGCGGTGGCTGCGCGATGAAGCCGCTGCGCAGCACCTCGTGGCGCGCCAGCACCGCGGTCCACGCCGCTTGGAACCGCACGACGTCCAGCCCGTCGAGGTCGACGCGCAACTGCGTGCGGTAGGCCTCGCCGCCGTGGTCGATCAGCGTCTGGAACAGCATGCCGGCCTGCATCGGCGACAGCGGGTACAGGTCGTCGAGGTTCTGCAGCGGCAGCGACGACGTCACGCCATCCAGCGTGGCCTGGTCGATCGCCGCCAGCGGGAAATCCGATGGCGTGACGCCCGCGGCACCGCTGCTGCAATGCGCGCTCAACGCCAGCAACTCGGCGCGGAACGCGTCGACGAAGCGCTGCACCTCGGCCACGTCGTGCCGCGCGCGGCTGAAGCGCACCGCGAACGACAGCCGGCCGTGCAGCACCCGGCCGTCGACCGAGAACTGGTGCGCCTGCGGGGCGCGCTCGTCGACCGACGCGCCGGGGCGTTCGTCGGCTGGTTGCCAGGCCGACTGCGCATCGACGCTGCCGTCGAATCGGCCGAGGTAATTGAAAACCAGCTGCGCCTGCGGCAAGGCCTGCAGTGCCTGCCGCTCCTCGGGCGACCCCAGGTGCTTGTGCAGGCCATGGGCCAGGCCGCGCAGCGGGATCGCGCGCAAGCGCTCCTTCACCCGCTTCAGCGCCGCACCGGGCTCGCCCAGCGGATCCAGCACCACCGGGCACAGGCTGGTGAACCAGCCGACCGTGCGCGACAGGTCGATCCCGTCGCCGAGGTCTTCGCGGCCATGGCCTTCGAGGTCGATGCGGATGCGCGGGTGGCCGCTCCAGCCGCACAGCGCGCGGCCGAGCGCGGTCAGCAGCAGGTCGTTGACCTGGGTGCGGTAGGCGGCCGGGGCGCGCTTCAGCAGCGATTCGGTTTGCGCGGGGTCGAGCTGCAGCTCGATCGTGTGCTGGTGCGCGGCGGTGTTCGCGCCGTCGGGGTGAGCACACGGTAGCCCGGGTGCCCATCCGGGGTCGTCGTCCACCGCCGCGTCCCGGATGGGCATCCGGGCGACGAGGGCCTCGCTCCATTCCTGGTAGCTGCTGGTCTTCGGCGGCAGCTGCACGGCTTCACCTGCCACGCAATGCCCATACGCCGACTGCAGGTCCTCGAGCAGGATGCGCCACGACACCCCGTCCACCACCAGGTGATGGACCGCGAGCATCAGCCGCCAGCTGCCATCGGCCACCTCGATCGCGAGCCCGCGCAGCAGCGGGCCGTGTGACAGGTCGAGGCTGCGCTGCACCTCGTCGCACAGCGCCTCGACCTGCGCCGCACCGGCCGCACGCCGCACCCACAGCAGCTCGCGCTGGCCGGCCTCGTCGTGCGGTGCGTAGGCCTGGTGCCACGCCCCCTCCGCATCCTGCGTGAAACGCAGCCGCAGGCTGTCGTGATGCCGCACCAGCGCCGCCAGCGCCTGCGCCAGCGCGGCAGGCTGCAGCGGATCGCGGCTGTGCAGCAGCAACGACTGGTTCCAGTGGTGGCGGTTCGGGAGCGCCAACGCGAAGAACTCATGCTGGATCGGCAGCAGCGGCACCGCGCCGGTCGGCTCGCGCACCGCACGCGCCGCTGGCAACTCCACTGCCTGCGCGAGCGGCGCCAGCAGCGCCGGCGTCTGCCGCTCGAACACCTGGCGCGGCGTCAGCGTCCAGCCCAGGCCGCGCAGCCGCGCGACGATCTGCAGGCTCAGGATCGAATCGCCGCCCAGGTCGAAGAAGTTGTCGTGACGGCCGACGCGCGGCACGCCCAGCAGCTCGGTCCACAGCATCGCCAGCGCCTGCTCGACCGGGCCCTGCGGTGCGGCGTAGCGGTCGTCGTCGGCCCGTGACTCGATGGCCGGCAGCGCCTGCCGGTCGACCTTGCCGTTCGGGTTCAGCGGCAGCGCATCCAGCACCGCGATCGCCGACGGCACCAGGTAGTCCGGCAGGCGCGCCGCGAGCTGCGCCCGCAGCTCGGCCGGCACCAGCACCGCGCCGGCCCGCGCGGTGACATGCGCCACCAGCCGCGCCCCGCCCGGCCCCTGCTGCACGCTGGCCACCGCTTCGGCGACGCCGGGCAGCGGCATCAGCTGCGCCTCGACCTCGCCGAGCTCGATCCGGAAACCGCGCACCTTGACCTGCTGGTCGATGCGGCCGAGGTATTCGAGCTGCGCCTCGCCCTGCCCATCGACGATCCAGCGCACCAGGTCGCCGGTGCGGTAGAGCCGGCCGCCGGCCGCGTCGAACGGATCGGCCACGAAGCGTTCGGCGGTCAGCCCCGCGCGGCCCAGGTAGCCGCGCGCCAGCCCGGCACCGCCCAGGACCAGCTCGCCGGCCGCGCCGGGCGGCAGCAGGTTCATGTCCGCATCCAGCACGCGCGCGGTGCGGTCGCCGCAAGGCCGGCCGATCGGCACGTAGGCGGTGGTGATCGCCGCCGCATCGCCGCGCGCTTTCCACGCCACCGGCGTGACGACCGCCTCGGTCGGCCCGTAGCCGTTGATCAGCAGCCGCGGCCGCAGGTGCTCGCGCACCGCCCGCAGCCCGGCGCGCGGCATCGCTTCGCCGCCGAATGACAGCAATGCGAGCGGGGCATCGCTGCCATGGTCCGCAGCCCCTTGCGCCAGCGCCTGCAGGTAGGCCGGCGGGAAGCCGGCGTTCGTCACGCCGTGCTGGCGCATCGCCGCGAGCGTCTGCGCCGGCGTCCACAGCGCCTCGTCACGCAGCAGCAGCGACGCGCCGCAGCCGAGCACCGTCAGCAGCCGCTCGTGCGCGCCGTCGAACGAGAACGACAGGAAGTGCAGTTCGCGGGTCGCCGGGCCCATCTCGTACAACACCGCCGTCTCCCGGCAGTGCATCGCGAGCGGTCCGTGCGCCACCGCGACACCCTTCGGGCGGCCGGTCGAGCCGGAGGTGTAGATCACGTAGGCCAGGCTGCCGGCTTGCAGCGGCACGCCGGGATCGCTGTCGGCGCTGTCCAGCGCCTCCAGCTCGCGCACCGACTCGGGCGTCAGCAGCAAGCCCGCGCCGCAGTCGTCGCGCATGAACGCCAGCCGGTCGGCCGGGTGCGACGGGTCCATCGGCACGTACGCGCCCCCGGCCTTCAGCACCGCGAGCAGCGCGACGACCAGCTCGAACGAGCGCGGCAGCGACACCGCGACCCGCGTCTCCGGCCCGACGCCGCGTGCGATCAGCCGGTGCGCGAGCCGGTTCGCACGGCGGTTCAGTTCGCCGTAGCCGAGCATGCCGTCGCCATGCAGCACGGCCGGCGCGTGAGGATGGCTGCGCGCATGGCGTTCGAACGCCTGGTGCACCCACACCTCCGGTTCACGCCGCGGCGCATTCACACCCCACGCCTGCAGCAGTGCACGCTCGGGCGCATCGAGCAGGTCGACATCGCCGAGCGCGGTCTGCGGCTCCCATGCCAGCGCGGCCAGCACCGCGAGGTACTGCCGCGCGAGCCGCGCGATCGTCGCCGGTTCGAACAAGGCCTCGGCGTAGCTGAACACCGCCTGCACGCCGCCGTCGGGATGCTCCAGCGTGTCGAGCGTCAGCTCGAACTGCGCGGCCAGTTCGTCCAGCGGCTGCTCCTGCACGCGCAAGCCGGGCAGTTGCGCCAGCAGCGCATCGCGGCCGCGCTGGTGGTTGTAGAGCACCTGGAACAACGGGGTCGTGCCGAGGCTGCGTTCGGGCTGCAGCGCATCGACGAGCTGCTCGAACGGCAGGTCGGGGTGCTCCTGCGCGCCGAGGGCGGCGTCGCGCGCCTGCCGAAGCACCTGCGCGAGCGGCATGCGCGCGCCGACGACATTGCGCAGCACCTGCGTGTTGACGAAGAAGCCGACCAGCCCCTCGGTCTCGACGCGCTGCCGGTTCGCGATCGGCACGCCGACCCGCACGTCGTGCTGGCCGCTCCAGCGCGCCAGCAGCGCCTGCCAGCCGGCCAGCAGCGCGGTGAACAAGGTCGCCTGCTGCGCCTCGGCACGCTGGCGCAGCGCGAGCACCAGCGCCGGCGGCAGCGCCACCGTGTGCCGGGCCGCGCGCAGCCGCGCCTCGGCCGCGCGCGGCCGGTCGGTCGGCAGTTGCAGCACCGGGTGCTCGGTGCCCAACTGCGCGGTCCAGTACGCCAGCTGCCGCGCCTGCTCGCCGGCCTCCAGCCCGTGGCGCTGCCAGCGGGCGTAGTCGGCATAGCGGATCGGCAGCGGCGGCAGCATGGCTGCGTCACCAGCGACCCGGGCCCGGTACTGCGCGACGAACTCGCCGACGATCACCTGCAGCGACGCGCCGTCGGACACGATGTGGTGCATCACGACCGCCAGCACATGTTCTTGCGGCGAGAGCCGCAGCAGCGCCAGCCGCAGCAACGGCCCACGCGCCAGGTCGAACGGTGCGGCGTTGATGCGCCGCAGCTCGGCGGCCAGCGAGGCTTCGTCGGTGTCGCGCTCGACCAGCCCGATCGCGGCGCCCGGCAGCACGCGCGGCTGCGCCAGCCCATCCGGCAACGGATCGAACACCGTGCGCAACGATTCATGCCGCTCGACCAGCGCGTCGAAGCTCGCGCGCAATGCCGCCACGTCGAGCCGCCCGCGCAACCGCAGCGCGCCGGCGATGTGGTACGCCGTGCCGGCCGGGTCGAGCCGCCACAGGAACCACTGGCGGGCCTGCGCATGCGACATCGGATCGGGCTCGCCGGTCGCCGGCCACGGCACGATCGGCAGGCGGTCGAAGGCCATGCCCTGCTCGCGCAGCAGCGCCAGGAAGGCGCTGCGCTTGTCGGCCGGCAGGCGGGTGAATCGCTCGGCGATGTCGCGGGAGCGTGAGTTCATTCAGTTCTCCAGGGTGGACAGCAGGTCCGCCATGCGGGCCAGCGCCGAGTCGTCATCGGCCGCCGCCGGCTGCGCGGCCTGCAGCGCGGCCGCCAGCGCGGCCAGCGAGCCGTGTTCGAACAGCGTGCGCAGCGGCAGCGCGACGCCCAGCCGCTCGCGCAGCCGCGACTGCACGCGCAAGGCCGCCAGCGAATGCCCGCCGAGCTCGAAGAAGCGGTCCTCGCGGCCGACGCGCTCGACGCCGAGCACCTCGGCCCAGATCGCGGCGAGCACCGTCTCGGCCTCGCCCTGCGGCGCCTCGAAGGCACGCGCCGCCTGCGGCGTGGCGGCCGGCAGTGCGTTCCGGTCGATCTTGCCGTTGGCGTTCAGCGGCAGCGTGTCGAGCACCGCGATCGCCGACGGCAGCATCGCGTCGGGCAGGTGCAGCGCCAGTTGCGTGCGCAGCGCCGCGCCATCGAGCACCTGCCCGGGCTGCGCCGACACGTACGCCACCAGCGACTCGCCGCCGCGTGCGACCACCACCGCCTCGCGCACCCCGGGCTGCGCCAGCAGGCCGGCCTCGATCTCGCCGAGCTCGATGCGCATGCCGCGGATCTTGACCTGGTGGTCGAGGCGGCCGAGGTACTCCAGCTCGCCATCACCGCGCCAGCATGCGAGGTCGCCGGTGCGGTACAGCCGCTCGCCCGGCACGAACGGGTCGGCGACGAAGCGCTCGCTGGTCAGCCCGGGCCGCCCGAGGTAGCCGCGCGCGAGGCCGATGCCGCCCAGGAACAGCTCGCCGGCCACGCCCGACGGCACCGGCTGCAGGCCGGCATCGAGCACCAGCGTGCGGGTGGCCGAGATCGGCCGGCCGATCGCGACGCGCACCCGGCCATCGTCCCGGCAGCGCGATTGCGTCACGTCGATCGCCGCCTCGGTCGGGCCGTACAGGTTGAACAGGCCGGCCTGCGGCAGGCGCCGCAGCAGCTCGTTGCGCGCCTCGGCCGGCAGCGCCTCGCCGCTGCAGATCACGCGCTGCAGGCTGTCGCAGCGCTCGACCTCGGCATGCGCCAGGAAGGCCTGCAGCATCGACGGTACGAAATGCAGCGTCGTGACCCGCTCGCGGCGGATCAAGGCCGCCAGCCGCGCTGGATCGCGGTGTTCGCCGGGGGCGGCCAGCACCAGCCGCGCGCCGGTCATCAGCGGCCAGAAGAACTCCCACACCGAGACGTCGAAGCCGAACGGGGTCTTCTGCAGCACGGCGTCGTCCGGCGTCAGCGCATGGGCCTGCTGCATCCACGCGAGCCGGTTGTGCAGCGCATGGTGATGGTTCGCGGCGCCCTTCGGCCGGCCGGTCGAGCCGGAGGTGTAGATCACGTAGGCGAGGTGCCGGCCGTGCAGCGCGACGACCGGGTTCGTGTCGGGTTGGCCGCCGTCGGCGTCGGCGTCGATCTGCAACACCGACAGCGAAGGCCGGCCAGCGAAGCGCGCCGCGAACTGCGGCTGCGTCAGCAGCAGCGCGATGCCGCTGTCGTCGAGCATGCAGTGCAGCCGCTCGTCCGGATGCTCCGGGTCCAGCGGCACGTAGGCACCGCCGGCCTTCAGGATCGCCAGCAGCCCGACGACCATTTCGACCGAGCGCTCCATCGCGATGCCGACCCGGGTGTCCGGCCGCACGCCGTGCGCGATCAGCCGGTGCGCGACGCGGTTGGCGCGGCGGTTCAGTTCGCGGTAGCTCAGCGCCTGCTCGCCGAAGGCCAGCGCCACGGCCTGCGGATGCGCCTCGGCCTGGCGTTCGAACCCCCGGTGCACCGGCGCGTCGTACGGATGCTGCTCGTCGTTGCGGCTCCAGTGCGCCAGCAGCGCCTGCTCGTCGGCGCCGAGCAGCGCGACCTCGCCGACGGCGCACTGCGGCTGCCCGACGAGCGCGCGCAACAGCGCCACATAGTGCGCGCCGAGCCGTTCGATGCGCGCCGCATCGAACAGCGCATCGGCATAGCGGAACGCGGCGCGCAGCCGGCCGTCGTCCAGCTCCTGCGTCTCCAGCGTCAGCTCGAACGGCGCCGCGCGCTCCGCCAGGTCGATGCGACCGACCTGCAGCCCCGGCCAGCCGCCCGGCGACGTGCCGCCCTGCCCCAGGTGGTTGAACATCACCTGGAACAGCGGCGTGACGCCGGGCATGCGCTGCGGCCGCAGCGCCTCGACGAGGTGGTCGAACGGCAGGTCGGGGTGGGCCTGCGCGTCGATGGCCGCATCGCGCACCTGCTGCAGCAGCACCTGCAGCGGCAGGCGGCCGTCGACGCGCGCCTGGATCACCAGCGTGTTGATGAAGAAGCCGACGACGCGCGCCGTTTCGGGCCGGTGCCGGTTCGCCACCGGCACGCCGATGCGCACCACCGCCTGCCCGGTGTGCCGGAACAGCAGCGCGTGGAAGGCCGCGACCAACCCCATGAAGAGCGTCGCGCCGTGGGCCGCGACCAGGCGCTTCAGCCCGTCGACCAGGTCGGCCGGCAGGTCGACGAGGTGCTGCGCGGCGCCGGTGCGCACGGCCAGGCCGCGCGGGCGATCGGTCGGCAACGCGAGCACCGCATCCGGATCGTCGATCTGGCGCTGCCAGTACCCCCGCTGCCGTGCGCCCTCGCCGTCGGCCAGCCAGCGCCGTTGCCAGGCCGCGAAATCGCCATAGCGGATCTCCGGTGCCGGCAGCGCCGCGCGGCGGCCGTCGCGCGCCGCGGCATAGCGCTGCGCCAGCTCGTCCAGCATCAGCTCGACCGACCAGGCGTCGGACACGATGTGGTGCATCATCAACAGCAGCTCGTGCTCGCCGGCTGTCTTGCGCAGAAGCGCCCCGCGCAGCAGCGGACCGCGGCGCAGGTCGAACGGCGTGCGCGCGATGCGCAGCGCCTCGTCGCGCCGGCGCGCCTCGCGCTGGTCGGCTGGCAGTGCCGACAGGTCGAGCAACGGGATCTCGACGGCCGCGCGCTCCTGCACCACCTGCTCCAGCACCCCGCCCTCGCCTTCGCGGAACACCGTGCGCAGCCCGTCGTGCTGCTGCACCAGCTCGCCGACCGCCTGCTGCAGCGCGTCCACGTCGAGCGCGCCCGACAGGCCGAGGCCGCCGCCGACGTGGTACGCGGTGCTGTCCGGGTCGAGCTGCCACAGGAACCACTGGCCCTGCTGCGCCGGCGACATCGGCGCCGCCGCGCCGGCCTGGCGCGTGATCGCATCGGCGACGACCGCAGGCGCCTGCGCCGTCGGCGCACGTTCTCGCACCGCCTGCGCCAGCGCCGCCACCGTCGGTGTCTTGAAGAACAGCGCCGGGTGCAGCTCGACCCCCTGCGCCTGCCGCACGCGCGACAGCAGCCGGATCGCCAGCAGCGAATCGCCGCCGAGCTCGAACAGGTTGTCGTGCACGCCGATCGGTGCAATGCCGAGCAGCTCGGTCCACAGCGCCGCCAATCCTTCTTCCAGCGCGCCGTCCGGCGCGACGAACGGCGTCGCCAGCACGGGCCGCGGGTGGCCGCTGCGCGCCGGGGCCACAGCCGCGGCCGATGCGGCGATCACGTCCAGCATCCCGCCGTCCAGCGGGCCGAAGCGCTGCGCGAGCGGCGTGACGGACACCACCGTCTGCGGCAGATCCGGCCCGTTGACGATGCGCTCGAACGCCGCGACGCCGCTGCGCTCGTCCAGGCCGATGCCGTCGGGCAGGTCCATGTCGACCGCGATGCCGACATCGCGCCAGGCGTCCCAGTTGACCGAGAACAGCGGCGGGCCGTCGCCGCGGCGCGACGCATGGGCCAGCGCATCGAGGTAGGCATTGGCACCGGCGTAGTCGCTGCGGCCGATGCCACCGATCAGGCTCGCGACCGACGAGCAGAACAGCACATAGTCGAGCGGCTCGTCGCGCAGCACCGCGAGCAGCGTCTGCGTGCCGTGCAGCTTGGGCTCGAACGCCGCCTCGACCTGCGCACGACTGCGCTGCGCGATCAGCCCGCGGTCCGGGTGCACCACCGCGTGCACGACGCCCTGCACCGGGCCGAAGCGCTGGTGAACTTGCGCCAGCGCGGCGCGCAGCTGCGCCGCGTCGTTGACGTCGGCGGCGACCGTCATCAGCTCGGCACCGGTCGCTTCGAGCGCGACCAGTTGCTGCAGCTTGCGGCGCAGCGCCAGCGGCTGCTGCGGGTCATCGGCCAGCCGGGCCCAGTCGGCGCGAAGCGGCAGTTCGGTGCGGCCGAGCAGCACCAGCTTCGCCTGCCAGCGGCTCGCCAGGTGCCGCGCCAGCGCGAGGCCGACGCCGCCGAGCCCGCCGGTGATCAGGTACACGCCGCCGCGGCGCAGCCGCTGGCGCGTCGGCAGGTCGGCCGGCAGCGGCTCGTAGCGCCGCACCCAGCGGTGCGGGCCGCGCCACGCGACGCCGGTGTCGGTGCTGTCGCCCAGCGCCTCGTCGACCAGCACGCGCGCCAGCCGGTCTTCGGCCTCGCTCTCGGGCGCCGGCAGCTGCACGTCGACGACGCGGCAGCGCAGCGACGGGATCTCCTGCCCCATCACCCGCGCGAGGCCGAGCATCGTCGCCTTCTCGGGCGCCAGCGGCTCGGTGCCGGTGACGTCTTCGAGGCGGTCGGTGACGACGGTCAGGCCGAGTGCTTCGGCCGACTGCGCTTCAACCGCCTGCGCAAACGCCAGCAGGCTCAGGTAACCCGTCTCCAGCCGCGGCTTGGCGGCGCGCGGGCCGTCGAGGCTCCAGAGGTGCAGCACCTGCGTCAGCGGCCCTTGATCGGCCTGCGCCTCGCGCAACAGGGTCTCGAGGTCGGCACGCTCGGCCGGGCGCACGCGGTACTGCTGCGCCATCGTGCGGGCGAAACGGGCGCCGGGCTGCGCGAAGCTGACGCGCGCGCCGCGCCGGCGCAGCTCGCGCAGCACGCTGGCGCCGATGCTGTCGACCTCGCCGAGCACCAGCACGTGGCCGGCGGATTCGTTCGCCGGCGGTGGCGGCGCACTGCGCGGCCAGGCCGGTGCGTAGAAGCGCTGGTCCTCGCCCTTCTGTGCGGCGGCGGGCGCGCCGGCCTCCACCCAGTAGCGGCGGCGCTGGAACGCATAGGTCGGCAGCGGCACACGGCGCCGCGCGGCGCCATCGCGCCAGGCTGTCCAGTCGACCGGCACGCCGGCCACCCACGCGGCGGCCACCGTGTCGGCCAGTTGCTGCGCATTGCGCGCATGCTGCTGCGGATGGGCCTGGCTGGCCCACAGGCCGGCGGCGGTCGCGACGCCCGGGTGCTGGCGCGCCAGCCCGCACAGCGTCGCGCCCGGGCCGACCTCGAGCAGCGCCCGCCCCGGCACCTCGAGCACCGCGCTCAGCCCGTCGGCAAAGCGCACCGCGCCGCGCAGATGGCGGCCCCAGTAGGCCGGGTCCACCGCCTCGGCCGCGGTGATCGCGCGGCCGCTCGCGTTCGAGATGAACGGCAGCCGCGGCGCCTCGCGCGGCAGCGCGGCGATCGTGCGCTCCAGCTCGGCGACGATGGTCTCGACCATCGACGAATGCGATGCGATGCCGACGTGCAACCGGCGCGGCTGCTGGCCCGCGTCGCGCAGGCGCGCCTCGGCCCGCTCGACGGCATCGACCGGGCCGGCGAGCACGCACAGCTGCTCCGCATTGACCGCGGCGAGGTCGCAGCCATCGTCCAGGTATGGGCGCAGTGCCTCTTCGGTCAGCGCCACCGCGGTCATCGCGCCGGCCGGCAGCGTCTGCATCAGCCGGCCGCGCACCGTGACGATGTGCAGCGCATCCTCCAGCCGGAACACGCCGGCCACGCAGGCCGCGACGTACTCGCCGAGGCTGTGGCCGAGCATCAGCGCCGGCTCGGCGCCCAGGCTCATCCACCAGCGCGCCATCGCGTACTCGATGACGAACAGCGCCGGCTGCTGCAGTTCGATGCGAGCGAGCCGCAGCTCGGCCGCCGCTTCGTCGGCCGGCGCCGGGAACAGCAGCTCGCGCAGGTCGACGCCGAGTTCGGGCCGCAGCCGCTCGCAGCAGCGGTCGACCTCGGCGCGGAACACCGCGCTGCGCCGGTACAGCGCCTCGCCCATGTGCACATGCTGCGCACCGCCGCCGGGGAACAGGAACACCAGCTCGGGCAGGGTGTCGACCGCGGCATTCGCCGCTTCGGGCGCGAGCAGCCGCTGCGCGGCCAGCGCCGCGCGGTCGGCCACCACCGCGCTGCGGTGCGCGAAGGCCTGCCGGCCGGATTGCAGCGTGTGCGCGACGTCGGCCAGCGCCTGCGCGGACTCACGCTGCAGGTGCGCCGCCAGCTGCGCGCGCATCTGCTGCAGCGCGTGGCCGTCGCGCGCCGAGAGCGGCAGCACCTGCCAGTCGCCGTCGTCGGGCAGCGCCGACGCCTCGGGGGCTTCCTCCAGCACCACGTGCACATTGGTGCCGCCGATGCCGAAGCCGCTGACGCCCGCACGCCGCGGCGTGTCGCCGCGCGGCCATGGCATGGCGGTGGTCGCGACGAAGAACGGGCTGTCGTCCAGCGCGAGCTGCGGGTTCGGCCGCTCGAAATGCAGGCTCGGCGGCAGCGTGCGGTGCTTCAGCGCCATCACCGCCTTGATCAGCCCGGCGACGCCGGCGGCCGCATCCAGGTGGCCGATGTTGGTCTTGACCGAACCGAGGGCGCAGAAGCCGCGCCGCGCGGTGCCGGCCCGGAAGGCCTGCGTCAGCGCCGCGACCTCGATCGGGTCGCCGAGCACGGTGCCGGTGCCGTGCGCCTCGATGCAGCCGATGCTGTCGGGCGACACATCGGCCAGCAGGTGGGCGGCGCGGATCACGTCGGCCTGGCCGCGCACGCTCGGCGCGGTGAAGCCGACCTTGTCGGCGCCGTCGTTGTTCGCGGCCGAGCCCTTGATCACCGCATGCACCGTGTCGCCGTCGCGCAGCGCGTCGTCGAGGCGCTTCAGCACCACCAGGCCCGCGCCACTGCCGATCAAGGTGCCGGCGGCCTTTTCGTCGAACGCGCGGCAATGGCCGTCGGGCGACAGGATCGCGCCGGCCTGGTGGCGGTAGCCGCCGTCCTGCAGCAGGTTCAGCCAGACGCCGCCGGCCAGCGCCATGTCGCAATCGCGGGCCAGCAGCGCCTGGCAAGCGGTGTGCACGGCAGTCAGCGAGGTCGAGCACGCGGTCTGCACCGTGACGGCCGGGCCGCGCAGGTTCAGCTTGTAGGCGACGCGGGTGCACAGCGAGCCGGGCGAATTGCCGCTCATCAGGCTCAGCAGCTCGGCGATCTGGGTCGTGGCCTCGCCGCCAAGCGATGGCAGCAGGTGCTGGACCAGGTACAGGTTCGGCCCGTCGCCGGCGTACACGCCGACCGGCACGTCGAGCTGCCCGCCGGCGTAGCCGGCATGTTCCAGCGCCTGCCAGGCGCATTCGAGGAACAGCCGCTGCTGCGGGTCGAGCTGCTCGGCCTCGCGCGGCGTGTAGCCGAAGAAGGCGGCGTCGAATTCGCCGATGCCGTCCAGCCGCACGCCGGCCTTCACGAAGCTCGCGTCGTCGAGCAGCGCCTGCGGCACACCGCGCGCGCGCAACTCGTCGTCGCTGAAGCGGGTGACCGATTCGACGCCGTCGCGGATGTTGCGCCAGAACGCGTCGGCATCGGCCGCGCCGGGGAAGCGGCCGGCCAGGCCGACGATCGCGATCTCGATGCCGTTCGAGTCTTGGGGGTGCATCAGGGGTTCCTCTCGGTGGGGCGCCGCCGCTGCAGCAGTGCGGCCCGTTGTTGCCGGGTGCGGTCGTCGACGGCGGCGCTGGCCGGCACGGCGGATCCACGCTGCAGCCGCTGTGCGAGCGCCGCCAGCGTCGGGTGCTTGAACAGCTCGACCAGCGGCACCGCCGCATCGAGCCGTTCCTGCACCAGCCGGTGCACGCGGATCAGCAGCAGCGACTGCCCGCCGAGGTCGAAGAAGTTGTCGTGCAGCCCGACGCGGGCGACGCCCAGCACCTCGCGCCAGATGCCGGCCAGCGCCTCGGCGACGCGGCCCTGCGGCGCGACGTGCCCGCGGTCGCTCCCGAACACCGGCTCCGGCAGCGCGCGGCGGTCGACTTTGCCGTTCGGCGTCAGCGGCAGCGCGTCCATCGCGACGATCGCGCTCGGCACCATGTGGTCGGGCAGCACGTCGGCCAGCGCCTGGCGCAGCGCGGCGGCTTCGATGCGCTGGCCGGCCTGCGGTGCCGCATAGGCCACCAGCCGCAGGCCGGCAGGACCGGGTCGAGCGACCACCACCGCATCGCGCACCGCCGGCTGTGCCAGCAAGCGCGCCTCGACCTCGCCGAGTTCGATCCGGAAACCGCGCACCTTGACCTGCTGGTCGATGCGGCCGAGGTAGTCGAGCTGGCCCTCGTCGTTCCAGCGCACCAGGTCGCCGGTGCGGTACAGCCGCCCGCCGTGCGGATCGAACGGGTCGGCGACGAAGCGCTCGGCCGTCAGCGCGGCCCGGTTCAGGTAGCCGCGCGCCAGGCTGACGCCGCCCAGGTACAGCTCGCCGGGCACGCCGGGCGGCAGCAGGTTCAGGTCGGCATCGAGCACGCGCGCACTCGTCTCGGTGATCGGCCGGCCGATCGGCACCGCGGCGCCATCGGCGCGGCAGGTCCAGTGCGTCACGTGGATCGTCGTCTCGGTCGGGCCGTAGAGGTTGTACAGCGTGGCGCGCGGCAGCCGCAACGCGACCTCCTTCTGCGCCTCGGCCGGTAATGCCTCGCCACCGACGATCACGCGGCGCAGCGGGGCTTCGGTGCCCATCGCCTGCACCTGCGGCTGCTGCAGGAAGGCCTGCAGCATCGCCGGCACGAAGTTCAGTGTCGTGATGCGGTGGCGCAGGATCAGCGCCGCGAGCCGCGCCGGGTCGCGGTGCTCGCCGGGTTCGGCCAGCACCAGCGGCGTGCCGGTGGTCAGCGGCCAGAACATCTCCCAGGCCGACACGTCGAAGCCGAACGCCGCCTTGTGCAGCACGGTGTCGGACGCATCGAGCCGGTAGACCTGCTGCATCCAGGCCATGCAGCTCGCGAGCGCGCGGTGCCGCACCGCGGCACCCTTCGGCGTGCCGGTGGAGCCGGAGGTGTAGATCACGTAGGCCAGCTGCTCGGCCTGCACGGCGACCTGCGGGTCGTGCTCGGGTTCGGTCGCGAGATCGACGGTATCGAGGTCGAGGGTGTCGAGGTCGAGCACGGGCGCGACCATCGCCGGCAGCCGTTCGCGCACCGCCGCCTGCGTCAGCACCAGCGCGACGCCGCTGTCGCCGGCCATCCACGCGAGCCGCTCGGCCGGCAGCTCGGTGTCGAGCGGCACATAGGCGGCACCAGCTTTCAGCACCGCGAGGATGCCGACCATCATCGCAACGGAACGTTCGAGCGCGATGCCGACGCGCGTCTCCGGGCCGATGCCCGATGCGATCAGCCGGTGCGCCAACCGGTTCGCGCGGCGGTTCAGCTCGGCGCGGTCCAGCGTCGTGTCGGCGACATGCAGCGCGACCGCCGAAGGCTTGTCGCGCACCCGCTGCTCGAACGAACGATGCACCGGCTGCCAGTCGTCGAAGCGCTGCGCGTCGACGCCCCACGCCTCCAGCCGAGCCCGGTCATCGGCGCCGAGCAGCGGCACGTCGCCGAGCGCCTGCGCCGGCTGCTGCGCCAGCGCGTTCAGCAGCGCGAGCAGCTGCGCACCGAAGCGCTCGATGGTCGGCACGTCGAACAGCTCGGCGGCGTAGACGAACGACAGCACCAGCGCATCACCCGCCCGCTCGCGCAGCTCGAGCACCAGCTCGAACTGCGCCGCCAGTTCGGGCAGCGGCAGCGATTCGACGTCAAGGCCCGACACCTTTCGCAGCCCACGCGGGTCTTCGACGACGTGGTTGAACATCACCTGGAACAGCGGGCTGGCGCCAAGACTGCGCTCCGGCTGCAAGGCCTCGACGAGGCTGTCGAACGGCAGCTCGGCATGCGCCTGCGCGCCGAGCGAGGCGTCGCGCGCCTGCACCACCAGCTGCGCGAGCGTCGTGCGGCCATCGACAAGGCTGCGCAGCACCAGCGTGTTGACGAACAGCCCGATCAGCGCCTGCGACTCCGGCCGCGCGCGGCTCGCGACCGGCATGCCGACGCGCACGTCGCGCTGGCCGGTGCAGCGGTACAGCAGGCCCTGGAAGACGCCGAGGAGCAGCATCGACAGCGTCGCACCCTGCCCGTGCGCCACCGCCTGCAGCGCGGCGCGCAACGGCTCGGGCAGCGTGACCGCATGGCGCGCGGCGCGGTAGCCGGCCTGCGGCCGGCGCGGGTGGTCGGTGGCCAACGCGAGGACGGGCTCTTCGGCGCCGTCGTGTGCGAGTTCGGCGCGCCACCAGGCGAGCTGGCGCGCGGCCTCGCCGGCGGCGAGCTCGTCGCGCTGCCAGCGTGCGTGGTCGGCGTACTGGACCGCCGGCGCCGCGAGCGGCAGCGGCCGGCCGGCGAGCCGCGCGGCGTAACCCGCGGCCAGTTCGTCGGCGAACAACTGCATCGACGCGCCGTCCGAAACGATGTGGTGCATCACGACGACCAGCTGGTGTTCGTCGTCCCGGACCCGCAGCAGGCCGACGCGCCACAGCGGACCGTGCCGCAGGTCGAACGGGGTGTCGAGCAGGCGCTGCAGCACGGCCTGGCGATCGCCGTCGGGGCGGCCGCGCAGGTCGAACGGCTGCAGCACGACCGGCCGCGGTGGCTGGATGTGCTGGCGCGGCGTGCCGTCGTCGGCCGGCTGGAACTGCGTGCGCAGCGGCTCGTGGCGAGCGGCCAGTGTGTCGAGCGCGGCCTGCAGCGCGACCGCATCGACGAGGCCGCGCAACTCCAGCCCGAAGCGCACGTGGTACGCGCTGCTCGCCGGATCGAGCTGCCACAGGAACCACTGACGCTGCTGGGCGTGCGACAGCGGCAGCGGTTCGGTGCGGCGAGCGGCGGCGAGCACGGGGATCGGCGCCAGCGGCAGCGCGCCGGCCTGTTGCACGCGCGCGGCCAGCCCAGCCAGTCGCGGCTGCTCGAAGACATCGCGCGGCGCGAAGGCGACGTTCCAGCGCTCGGCGATGCGCGCGGCCAGTTGCACCGCGGCCAGCGAACTGCCGCCGCTCGCGAAGAACTGTGCGTCGCGCGACGGCGGTACGGCATGGCCGAGCACGTCTTGCCACAGCGCCGCGACGGCGGCCTCGGTGGCGTCGAGCGGTGCCGCCGGCGGCGCCTCGGCGGCCCCGCCGCCACCGACCACGAAGCGGCCGTGCGCGAACACCGCGAAGGCGTCCAACGTGCCCTGTTCGAAGCCCTGCCGGCAGGCGCGCCGCTGCAGCTTGCCGCTGGAGGTCTTCGGCAGCGCACCGGGGTTCAGCAACAGCGCGACCGACACCGGCTCGCGACAGGCGTCGGCACAGGCCTCGCTCAAGGCCTGCACCAGTGCCGCGGCCGGCACGCGCTTCTGCGTCGCGCGCGAGACCTCGACCGCAATGCCGATGCCCTCGCCGCCACCCGGCAGCTCGACCGCGAACGCCGCGACGCGGCCGGAACGCACCGCGTCGACCTCGGCCTCGATCGCGTGTTCGATGTCCTGCGGGTAGACGTTCTGGCCGCGCAGGATGATCAGGTCCTTCAGCCGGCCGGTGACGTGCAGCTCGCCGTTGCGCAGGAAGCCGAGGTCGCCGGTGCGCAGCCAGCGCTGGCCGCCGCGTTCGACGAAGGTCGCCTGCGTCTCGGCGAGCCGCTGCCAGTAGCCCTGCGCAATGTTCGGGCCGGCGGCCCAGATCTCGCCGACCCGGCCGTCGGCACAGGCCGCGAGCGTCTGCGGATCGACCAGCTCGACGCGCTGGCCGGCCGGCACGCGGCCGCTGCTGACCAGCGTGACGGCATCGTCGCCTGCACCATCCTCCGCCCGGCCTTGCGCCAGCGCCGCGGCCGCGAACGCCTGCGCCCGCAGGCCCTGCCCGCGCCGGGCACCAGTGACGAACAGCGTCGCCTCGGCCAGGCCATAGCACGGGAACAGCGCACGGGCATCGAAGCGCGCCGGTGCGAAGCGTTCGACGAAGGCCTGCAGCGTGTCGTGCCGCACCGGCTCGGCACCGCTGAACGCGACCCGCCAGCTCGACAGGTCGAGCGCCGCGACCGCCCCGTCCTTCACCCGCTCGACACACAGCCGGTACGCGAAATCCGGTGCCCCGCTGATGCTGCCGCGGTGCCGCGCGATCGCCTCCAGCCAGCGCACCGGCCGCTCGAGGAAGAACTGCGGCGTCATCAGCACCGCCGGGATGCCGCGGTGCAGCGGCTGCAGCAGCCCGCCGATCAGCCCCATGTCGTGGTACAGCGGCAGCCAGCTGACGAACACGTCGCCGGCGCCGACCTCGAAGCCGTCGGCGATCGCACGCTCGTTGGCCACCAGGTTGCCGTGGCTCACCATCACGCCCTTCGGCGTCGACGTGGAGCCGGAGGTGTACTGCAGGAAGGCGATGTCGCCGTCGCGCGGTGCGTGCGGCTGCCAGGCGGCAGCGAGCGCGGCATCGTCGGCGGCATCGAACTCGTCGAGCGCGATCGGCTCGGCATCGGCGAAGCCCGCGCCGAGCAGCGCCAGCGTCGCGCGCGTCGCGAGCAGCGCCGCCGGCTGCGCGTCCTGTGCAATGCCGGCCAGCCGCGCCAGGTGCTGCGGCCGCGCCGATTCGGGCGGGAACGCCGGCACCGCGATCAGCCCGGCGTGCAGGCAGGCGAGGAACGAGACCACGCAGCGGTCGTCGTTGTCGAGCAGCAGCAGCACCCGCGCGCCGGGCGCGAAGCGGCGCTGCAGCCGCGTGGCCAGCGCGCGCACGCGCCGCGCGAGCGCGGCGTAGGTGATCGGCGTGTCGACCGCGAGGCCGCCGACGGCGCTGACGATCACCAGCGCGGTGTCGTCGGGCCGCTCGCCCGCGAGCCGCTGCAGGTGCTCGACGAAGTTCCGGGACGTGCTCATCGGGACAGGTCCTGGTCGAGGTTGCCGTGCGGCTCGGCCATCGCGACCACCACCTTGCGCGGGCCCTTGAACGGCGCGCGCGCATGCGCGGCCAGCATGTTGTCGAGCATCAGCACGTCGCCGGGCTGCCAGCGGAACGACACCGTCTGCGCCGCCAGCACCGCGCGCACCTCGTCGAGCATCGCGTCGGGGATGGCCGAGCCGTCGGCGAAGCAGGCGGTGCGCGGCATCTCGTCGGCACCCAGCAGCTCTTCGAGCGATTCGCGCACCTCCGGCGGCAGGTTCGAGACATGGAACAGGTGGGCCTGGTTGAACCACACCGTCTCGCCGCTGCGCGGGTGCACCGCGGTGGCCTGGCACAGCTGCGTGGTGCGCAGGTTGCCGTCGGGCTTCCATTCGAAGCGCACGCCCGAGCGGGTGCACCAGGCCTCGACGTCGGCGCGCCGATCGGTGTTGAACACCTGCTGCCACGGCACGTCGAACTCGCCATAGTTGCGCACGTACAGCACGCCGGGCGCGAAGCGGCGGCGGATCGCGTCGGGCATCTGGCGCCAGATCGCGCGACTGTCGGCGATCGGCGTCTCGCCGCCCTCGGGCGCCGCGGTGACGCAGTGGAACCAGATCTTCATCGGCCACTCGCGGGTGTAGGCCTGCTCGTTGTGCAGCGGGATGTGCTGGTGCGCCGGGTACTCGGTGGAGGTGTAGACGCCGCCGCCGACCGCGCTGCGCGGCGTCGAGCCGAACTCGTAGTTCAGCAGCGGGTGGCCGAAGGCCGCGGCGAACGCGCGGAACGCGTCGACGCCCGGCACCTCGAAGCCGCGCAGCAGCACGCCGCCGATGCGCGCGAGCAGCGCGTCGATGTCGCCGCGCAATGCGGGGAAGGCGTCGAGCAGCGGTTCGCCGGGGCGCGCAGGCGACAGCACGGCCGGCAGGGCCGCGCGGGCCGGGTTCAGCAAGTCGGTCATGGGGGTTCCTCGTCAGGACGGCAACGGTTCCAGCCGCAGCGCCTGCATCTCGTGGACGAGCGCGGCCAGCAGGTGCGGCTCGCTCTGGCGGATGAAGAAATGCCCGCCGTCCAGCCAGGTCAGCGAGAACAGCGTGCGCGCCTCGCGCCGCCAGGCGGCCAGCCGCGCGGCGTCGATGTCGTCGTGCCGGCCACCGAAGGCATGGATCGGCATCGCGAGCGGTTGATGTGGCGCATCGGGCACGCTGGCGCAGACGCGGTAGTCGGCACGCAATGCATCGAGCGTGATGCGCAGCATCTCGGGGCTTGCGAACACCGCGTCGGGCGTGCCGCCCTGGCGGCGCAGGTCGGCGATCAGCTGGGCGTCGGTGTCCTTGGCCGCGAAGCGCTGCGGGTCACGCTGCGTCGGGGCCGGGCAGCCGCTGACGAACAGCGCGGCCGGGCCCGGCAGGCCGCGCTCGCGCAGGCGCTGCGCGAGGCCCCAGGCCAGCAGGCCGCCCATGCTGTGGCCGAACAGCATGAAGCTGCCGCCGCTTGCGTCGATCGCCGTGGCCTGCTCGTCGCACAACAGCGCAACGAGCGCCGCAAACGACTCGATGAAGGGCTCGCCCAGCCGGCTGCCGCGGCCCGGCAGCTCGACCGGCACGACCTGCACCCACGACGGCAGCAGGCGCCGCCAGCGCAGGTACATCGTCGCGCTGGCGCCGGCGCAAGGCAGGCACAGCAGGCGGATCGGCGACGCGTGCATCAACGCGCTGCCGCGGCCTGCTCGTCCATCCAGCGGCGCAGCGACAGCGGCCGCATGTCGGTCCACGTGGCGTCGACGAAGGCCAGCACCGTCTTCTTGTCACCGCTGGCGCCGGGTACCGCGGTCCAGCCGGCGGGCACGGCCTTCCAGTGTGGCCAGATGGAGTATTGGTCCTCGTGGTTGACGAGCACGATGAAGGTGTCGTCGTCGCGGTCGAAGCAGCTGGTGGACATGGCAAGGCTCGTGGTTCGCGCAGTGGTGCGCCTTGCCTACCATGACGAGCCGGGGCCGGCTTTGTTCAGCCGTGTTCAGCGCCGCCCGCAGGTTCTGGCGGGCCGAGCGCCGGGCCGCCCCAAGCCGGCCCGCATCCCCTCGGGGGATCGACCGGTGTACCCACCGGGCGAGGGGTCGGACGTCAGTGCGGCAGCCCGTCGTCGTGCGCCGGCGGCACCAGCCCGCTCAGCAGCCACAGCCGCGAGGCCTGCGCATGCGCGATGCGGTGTTGCGGATCGGCATCCAGCCAGCGGTTCAACGCAGCGAGCTCCGCATCGCCCAGCGGCCGCTCGTGCGCCTTCATCACCCAGTCCCAGGCGGCCTGCATCGCGAGCTCCTGCGCGGGGTCTTCACGGTCCTGATCGGCACTCATCGGCGGGCGGCGCGCGCGGGTGCGCACGGGGCTGGCTGTGGAAACCGCCGATTCTAGGAGGGCCTCATTCCGCTTCGAGCAGGTGCCGGCAGCGCGTGAGGGCCTGGACCGCATCGCGGATCATCGTGTTGACCAGCGCCGCCGACACGCCCAGCCGCTCGCCGATCGCACGCTGCGTCAGGCCGCCCATGCGGTACAGCTCGAAGGCCTGGCGCGTGCGCGCCGGCAACCGGCCGAGTGCCTCGTCGACGATCACCAGGTTCTGCCGGCTGATCGCGTACTGCTCCGGCGTGCCCTGCGGCGCCGCGATGTGCTCGCCGCTCTCGCCGTCGGCGAACACGCCGGCCTCGAGCATCATGCGGCGGCGGCAGTCGATCGCGAGGTTGCGCACCACCTGGAAGCAGTAGCCGATCGGCTGCTGCACCGGCAGGCCGGGCGCCACGTCGGACAGCTTCAGGAAAGCCTCCTGCACCACGTCTTCGGCCAGCTCGCGCCGGCCGGTGATCTTGTGGGCCAGGCCCTGCAGCTTGGCCCGGTGGGCCAGGAAAGCTCCGCCCAGCCCGACGGGCTCATGGTTGGTGATGGACACGCTCTACCCCCTGATGATTTCGATGTTTGTTGAGAATGATTCTTATTTTCTTGGGCCGCGTCAAGCGCCTTCGAATGACCCTGCGTCGGCCTGCCGGGGGCTTGATCCAGAATGCGAACCTCGTTCCTGACGCGAAGCCTTCCCGCCAACCCTGCGGAAACCAACCGATGCGCGTATTGCTGGTGGAAGACGACCGGATGATCGGCGCGGCCGTGCAGCAGGCCTTGTCCGACGCCGCCTATGCGGTCGACTGGGCCACCGACGGCCAGCAGGCCTTGGCCGCCGCGCTCGCGCAGGCCTACGACGTCGTGCTGCTCGACCTCGGCCTGCCGCTGCGCGACGGCATCGACGTGCTGCGCCAGCTGCGCGCGCGCAATGCCCATGTGCCGATCCTGATCGTCACCGCGCGCGACGAGGTCGAGGACCGCATCGCCGGCCTCGACCTCGGCGCCGACGACTACGTGCTGAAGCCGTTCGACGTGCACGAGCTGCTCGCCCGCATGCGCGCGGTGGTGCGCCGGCAAGGCGGCTCGGCCTCGCCGCTGCTGACCAACGGCGCGATCACGCTCGACCCGGTGACACGCGACGTCAGCTTCGAAGGCCATGCCGCCACGCTGTCGGGCCGCGAGTTCACGCTGCTGCAGGCGCTGCTGGTGCGGCCCGGCGCGATCCTGTCGCGCCAGGAGCTCGAGGAGCGCATCTACGGCTGGAACGAAGAGGTCGAGAGCAACACCGTCGAGGTGCTGATCCACGGCATCCGCCGCAAGCTCGGACCGACCGTGATCCGCAACGTGCGCGGCGTCGGCTGGCGCGTGGACCGCGCCGGATGAAGAATTCGCTGCAGTTCCGCCTGTCACTGTGGATGGCCGTGCTGCTGCTGGCGACCGCGGTCGCGGCCGGCGCGGTGTCGTTCTTCTGGGCGCTGCACGAAGCCAACGAACTGCAGGACGACCTGCTGGAACAGACCGCCGCGCTGGTGCTGGCCGGCCAGCTCGCGATCAACCCGGTGGAACCGGTGGCTGCCACCGGTGCGCCGCAGCCGAGCGTCGTCGTCGAGCTGGTCGACACGGTGGCCGGTGAGCCGCGGGTGAACGGCATCGGCCGCCTGCCGCCCGACCTGCCCGACGGCCTGGACACCCACGTCGCCGAAGGCCGCCCGTGGCGGATGCTGCTGGCCCACCTGCCGGACGGCCGCCGCTTCATCGTCGCGCAGCAGACCGACCGGCGCGACGACATCGCGCAAGACAGCGCGCTGGCCGCGCTGGTGCCGCTGGTCGCGCTGCTGCCGGTCGTGGCGCTGCTGGTCCGGGTGGTGATCCGCAGCACGCTGCGGCCGATCGCGCGGGCCTCCCGGCAACTCGACCAGCAGGGCGACGCGGCGCTGGTCGACGTGCCGGCCGGCGAGATGCCCGACGAGGTGCGGCCCTTCGTCACGTCGATCAACGCGCTGCTGCGCCGCCTGACCGAATCGCTCGACCAGCAGCGCCGCTTCATCGCCGACGCGGCGCACGAACTGCGCTCGCCGATCACAGCGCTGACGGTGCAGGCCGAGAACCTGGAGCATGCCGAGATGTCGCCCGAGGCGCGCCGGCGCTTCGTGCCGCTGCGCGAAGGGCTGTCGCGCTCGCGCGCGCTGCTGGAGCAGTTGCTGTCGCTCGCGCGGGCGCAGGCCCGGCCCGCGGGCGACGCCGTGCCGCCGCCGGTCGCGCTGCACGAGGTGGTGCGCGAGGTGGTGTCCGACCTGGTCGCGATGGCCGAGGCCGGCAACGTCGACCTGGGCGTCACGCGGCTCGATGCGGTGCAGGTCGCCGGCACGCCGGTCGACCTGCACACGCTGGTGCGCAATGCGGTCGACAACGCGGTGCGCTACACGCCGGCCGGCGGGCGCGTCGACGTCAGCATCGAGCGCGACGGCGCCCAGGCGCTGCTGCGCATCGACGACACCGGCCCGGGCATTCCGCCGGACCAGCGCGAGCGGGTGTTCGATGCGTTCTACCGGCTGGTCGGCACGCAGCCGACCGGCAGCGGGCTGGGCCTGTCGATCGCGCGCGGCATCGCGCGGCGGCTGGGTGGGCAGATCACGCTGGGCAGCGCACCGGCCGGCGGGCTGCGCTTCGAGTACCGGCAGGACCGCCGCGACGACGGGGCGCCGTCCTCCTGAAAACGTGGGGGGTGGCAGGCCGCGTCCTCCAATTTCGGTATGGACGCCGCGGCTGGCGCCGCTACCGTGGCAGCTCCTCATTGCCTCATCGGAGCATCCGCATGGCCCTGTACCGCAACGTCGGTGGCATCGTGACCCTCGCCCCCGGCGGCACGCACCACTGGGAATACGTGTTCGACGGCTTCGGCCGCGATGTCGGCGTCGCGGTCGCGGCGGCCAACATCCAGGAGCCGCAGCTCAACGTCGAACTGGTCACGGTCAGCCAGGGCGTCGTCGCGCGCTCGAACGGCGAGACCGACGGCATCCACTACACCGTGAACATCCGCAACGCGGGCGCCGCGGCGATCCACTACAACCTCAGCATCGCCGAATGGAGTTGAGCCTCATGCACACCGCCACCGTGATCACCGAAGCCGGCCGCGTGGTCGGCGTCCAGGTCGACCTGCCGGCCGGCTCGCGCCGCGTAGGGCCGGTCGCGATGCTGCGCGCCGGGCCGGCGCAGACGCTGCACCGCGTCGAGCTCGAACTGCCGCAATCGCTCGCCACCACCGACGAGATCGAGCGCTTCCATGCCGGCATCGCGAAGCAGCTGGCGATCGCCGTGCCGGGCAAGTCGAAGACAAAGCCCCCGAAGACGAGCAAGTAGCGCGCTGTCGCAGAATGCCCCTTCTTGCAGACAAGGGGCAGCGATGAAGGTGTGCATCTACGGGGCCGGCGCGATCGGCGGATTCATCGGCGCACGGCTCGCGGCCGGCACCAGCGCGCAGGTCAGCGCGGTGGCGCGCGGCGCGACGCTGCAGTCGCTGCGCGCGCACGGCTGGCGGCTGCAGCAAGGCGGGCAGCTCGTCACCGGTGCGGTGAAGGCCACCGCCGATGCCGCCGAGCTCGGCCCGCAGGACCTGGTCGTCATCGCGGTCAAGGGCCCGGCGCTCGCCGCGGTGGCCGACCAGCTCGCGCCGCTGCTGGCGCCGCACACGGTGGTGCTGCCGGCGATGAACGGCGTGCCGTGGTGGTTCGGCCGCGGCATCGCGGCGATCGGCGACGCGCCGCTCGAGAGCGTCGACCCCGGCGGCCGCATCGCCGCGAAGATCCCGCACGAGCAGGTGCTCGGCTGCGTCGTGCATGCGGCCACCACCAGCCCCGAGCCCGGCCTGGTCGAGCACAAGATGGGCCAGGGGCTGATCATCGGCGAGCCCGGCGGCGGCGAATCGGCCCGTGCGAAGGAGATCGGCGCGCTGCTCGCACAGGCCGGCTTCGACGTCACCGTGTCGGCCGGCGTGCGCCAGGACATCTGGTACAAGCTGTGGGGCAACATGACGATGAACCCGGTGTCGGCGATCACCGGCGCCACTGTCGACCGGGTGCTCGACGACCCGCTGCTGCTGACCTTCTGCGCGAACGCGATGCGCGAGGCCTCGGCCATCGGCGAACGCATCGGCTGCGCGATCGCGCAGACCCCCGAAGACCGCCAGCAGGTCACGCGCAAGCTCGGTGCGTTCAAGACCTCGATGCTGCAGGACGTCGAAGCCGGCCGCGGCATCGAGCTCGATGCGCTGGTCGGCGCGGTGCGCGAGATCGCGCAGCGCCTCGGCCTCGCGACGCCGAACATCGATGCGCTGCTCGGGATGACACGGCTGTTCGGGCGCGTGCGCGGGCTGTACCCCCAGTAACCACGACCGGACACCCCCATGACCCACCTTCCCCGCTTCCTCGGCGCCGCGCTGCTGGCGCTGGCCGTCACGCTCGTCCATGCGCAGGCATCGCCGCCGGCCCCGACACAACGCCTGCGCGGCACCGTCGAATCCTTCGACAACACCACGCTGGTGATGAAGGAACGCAGCGGCGAGCTGCTGCGCCTGGCGCTGGCCGACAGCTTCGGCGTCAACGAGGTGGTGCCGACCGAGCTGGCCAGCATCGCCGCCGGCAGCTACATCGGCACCGCGGCGATGCCGCAGGCCGACGGCACGCTGCAGGCGCTGGAGGTGCTGGTGTTCCCCGAACAGGCGCGCGGCAGCAACGAAGGCCACTACCCGTGGGACCTGCAGCCGGGCAGCACGATGACCAATGCGACCGTCGCCGACGTGGTCGGGCGGGCCAAGGGCCGCACGCTGCGGCTGCGCTACAAGGACGGCGAGAAGACGGTGCTGGTGCCCGAAGGCGTGCCGGTCGTCACCGTGAAGCCGGGCGACCGCGCGCTGCTGGTGCCGGGCGCGAAGGTGCTGGTCACCGCGCAGCTGCGCGATGGCAAGCCGGTGGCGCTGCGGGCGATTGCGGGGCGCAACGGGTTCGCGCCGCCGATGTAGCGGCCGGCCGTGTGAGCGCTGTCCGACTCGCCAAGCCGATGCCGTCCGGCAGATTCGCACGCACCCAGGCTCGACGATGCGGTATCTGATCTGCACGGAGACCCTCGATGGGCCTGACTCCCTTCCAGCGCTGGCTCGGCCGCACCGCGATGCCGTTCTTCCGCAAGGCCCTGCCCGCGGTGGGCGACACCGAACGCGCCGCGCTCGAGGCCGGGACGGTGGGCTTCGAGGGGCAGCTGTTCGCCGGCCGGCCGGATTTCGACGCGCTGCTGGCGATCCCGCCGAACCGGCTGACGCCGGCCGAGCACGCCTTTCTCGACGGCCCGGTGCGCGAGCTGATCGGCATGCTCGACGAGTTCGCGATCGACACCGAAGGCGACCTGCCCGCCGCGGTGTGGCAGCACCTGCGCCGGCACCGCTTCTTCGGCATGATCATCCCGACCGAACACGGCGGGCTGGGCTTCAGCCACCATGCCCATGCCACCGTGGTGGCGCGCATCGCGAGCGTGAACGTGGCGGCGGCCGTCACGGTGATGGTGCCGAACTCGCTCGGCCCCGCTGAACTGCTGCTGCGCTACGGCACCGACGCGCAGAAGTCCCACTACCTCGAACGCCTGGCCGACGGCCGCGACCTGCCCTGCTTCGGGCTGACCTCGCCCTACGCCGGCTCCGATGCGGCGTCGATCCCCGACCGCGGCGTGCTGACCGAGCGGGTGATCGACGGCCGGCGCGTGCGCGGCTTCAGCGTCACCTTCGACAAGCGCTACATCACGCTCGCGCCGGTGGCGACGGTGGTCGGGCTGGCCTTCCAGGCGATCGACCTGACGCGGCCCGACGGCGAGCAGGAGCTCGGCATCACCTGCGCGTTGCTGCCGGTGCCGACACCGGGCATGGAGATCGGCCGCCGCCACCGGCCGATGGATTCCGCCTTCATGAACGGCCCGGTGCGCGGAGAGAACGTGTTCGTGCCGATGGACTGGGTGATCGGCGGCGAGCAGCAGGTCGGCCAGGGCTGGCGCATGCTGATGGAATGCCTGGCGGCCGGCCGCGCGATCTCGCTGCCGGCGATGGGCGCCGCGATGCAGCAGACCGCGCTGTTCGTGATGAGCGGCTACGGCCAGATCCGCGAGCAGTTCGGGCTGCCGATCGCGAAGTTCCATGCCATCGCCGCGCTGCTGGCCCGCACCGCCGCCGACCTGTACGCCACCGACGCCGCGCACCGCTACACCGCGGCCGCGCTCGATGCCGGCCAGCGGCCGAGCGTCGCCAGCGCGATCCTGAAGGTGCAGCTGACGGAAGCCGGCCGGCGCGCGGTGGTGCACGGCATGGACGTGCTCGGCGGCAAGGGGATCATCTCCGGCCCGAGCAACCTGCTGGGCGCGGCCTATCGGCAGGCGCCGATCGCGATCACGGTGGAAGGCGCCAACCTCCTGACGCGCTCGCTGATCATCTTCGGCCAGGGCGCGGTGCGCTGCCACCCGCATGTGCTCGACGAGATGGCCGCGGTGCAGGCCGACGACGCCGATGCGCTGGGCGCGGCGCTGCTGGCACACGGCCGGCATGTGCTGCGCAACCTGTGGGCCAGCCTGACCGGCGCCGCGCTGCACGGCCGCGTGCCGAAGGGCCTGCTGAAGGAGGCGCGGCTGATCGCCCGGGTGTCGGTCAAGTACGCGTTGACCGCCGACCTGGCGATGGGGCTGCTCGGCGGCAAGCTGAAACGCATGGAGCTGCTGTCGGCGCGGCTGGGCGACGTGCTGTCGAACCTGTACCTCGCGTCGGCCAGCGTCTGGCGCTACGAGCAGGAGGCCGACCCGGCGCTGCTGCCGATCGCGCGCGCCGCGATCCGTGTGCAGCTTGACCAGGCAGCCGCGACGCTGCGCGACCTGTACGCCAACCTGCCGTCGGGCGCGCTGCGCCTGCTGGCGCCGCTGCTGCTGAGCGGCACGCGGCACCTGGCACCGCTGCGCGACCGCGACCTGGTGGCGCTGGCCGAATCGCTGCGCGACGAGCCGGCGGTGCTCGCACGGCTGTGCATCGACGTCGGCACGCCGCGCTCCGGGGGCCTGCGCGACCTGAAGGAAGCGCTCGACCAGGCGCGCGCCCTCGGCGACGAGGCCGCCCAGCTGAACCAGGCGCTGCGCCACAACCATTCGCTGGAAGACGTGGCCAGCCATTCACGCAACCCCGGCGCGGCGCTCGCGTACCTGCGCGCGGCCGCGAAGGTGATCCGCGTCGACGACTTCCCCGGGCCGGCGAAACCCGCAGCTACCGCTCCCCGCGTTCCCTCACCCGCCGCCGTCGCGGTGGCCGACCCTCTGGAGGTGCCATGAACCAAGCCATTCACAAGGACGTGCCGAATGCCGTCGCGAGCCCGATCCGCAGCGATGGCGTGCTGCCGCCGGAGAACAAGATCTTCATCGCCTTCCGGCAGGCGGACGACCTGCAGGGCGCGCTGAATGCGCTGCTCGACGCCGGCTTCCAGGAAAGCGAGTTGCTGGTGTTCTCGCCGCAGCAGATGCAGCGGCAGATGCAGACCAACATCGACCATGCCGGCGCGCTGGCGTCGATCGGCCAGGACCTGAACCTGCTGAAGACCCACTTGGCGCTCGCCGAGCAGGGGCACGGCTACCTGGTGGTGCTGTGGCCGAAGAGCGATCACGAAGAGCTGATCACGCAGGTGGCGATCGAGCACAATGCGGCGCGCGCGCAGAAGTTCGGCCGGCTGATCATCGAGGAGCTGGTCGAGCCGCAGCCGGGCCAGCAGCAGCATTTCGAATCGCCCGACCGCGGGCTGGACCGCGAGACGCACCGCTGATCGAGAGGTTCAGAGAACCGCGTAGCGCCCCGGCTTGTGGTTGACCGCGATGAACAGGTTCATCACGACGGCCGCGAGCACCGAATACGCCACGCGCGCCGGGTCGACCACCGTCAGCGCCAGCAGCACGACGCTGCAGTCGACGACCATCTGCACCTTGCCCGCCCGCCAGCCGCGCGACTGCTGCAGGTACAGCGACACGATGGTGGCGCCGCCCAGGCTGGCCCGGTGGCGCGCCAGGAACAGGCAGCCCGAGCCGAGCAGCAAGCCGCCCAGCACCGCCGCATACGCCGGGTGCAGCCGCTCGATCGCGAACAGCTGCGGCGACCATTCGGTCATCAGCGACAGCAGCGTGATCGCGACGAAGGTCTTCAGCGTGAAATCGCGGCCCATGCGCCGCCACGCGAACCAGTAGAACGGCAGGTTGATCGCGAAGAACAGCTTGCCCAGGCCGATGCCGGTCGCGTAGTGCAGCACGAAGGCCACGCCGGCGGTGCCGCCGGTCAGCAGCCCGACCTGCGCGAACAGGATCAGCGCCAGCGAGACGAACAGCGTGCCGGTGAAGATGGCTTGCGCGTCTTCGAACGGCGTGTGGCGCTGGACCGGCGGCAGTGACACCGGCAGTGGCACTGCGGGCGGCGGGACTTCGGTGGGGGCACTGGGAATGCTCATGGCCCCGGATGTTGCATGAAGCGTGCCGCCGTTCAGTGCCCGCCGCTGTCGCCCGAGCGGCCGGCCTCGAACAGGAACCAGGTGCGGCGCTCGCTCTCGTCGATCCAGACCTCGATCAGGCTGGCGGTCGCGATGTCTTCGTGCTCGTCGCAGACGTTGTGGGCCTGGCGCAGCGCGGCGACCAGCGTCTTGTTGTCCTCGCGCAGCTCGGCCAGCATGTCCGACGGCTCGACGTAGTCGGCATCGTTGTCGAGGATGCGCTGCGAACGCGCGATGTGGCCGATCGAGCGCAGCGTGGTGCCGCCGACCTTGCGCACGCGTTCGGCGATCGGGTCGGTCATCGCGTAGAGCTGGTCGGCCTGCTCGTCGAGCATCACGTGGTAGTCGCGGAAGTGCGGACCGCTCATGTGCCAGTGGAAGTTCTTGGTCTTCAGGTACAGCGCGAACACGTCGGCCAGGATGCCGTTCATCGCGGCGGCGATGTCGCGGGTGGCGCCGGCCTTCAGGTCGGTCGGCGTGACCAGCGGGGCGCGCTGGCGTTCCTTGGCGCTGCGCGCGGGGGACGAGGCCTTCTTCTTCATCGCGGATCCTTCGGTGGAGTGACCGCGCAGCATAGCCCCGGGCGGCGGGATCCGCCTCCTCCGGAAGGGGCAGGCGTGCCCACCTCGATCAAGCGGCCATGAAAAAAGGGACGCCATGCGGCGTCCCTTCTGTCTGGCGTTGAACGAAGAATCGATCAGCGCACGACGGCGATCTGCTCGCGCTTTTCGCCCTTGTAGGTGTACAGCGTCAGCGCGCCGTTCTTGACGTCGCCCTTCTCGTCGAACGAGATCGTGCCCGTCACGCCCTTGTAGCCGTCGGTCTTGGCCAGCACCGGCAGGTACTTGGCCGGGTCGGCGGAGCCGGCCTTGACCATCGCGGCAACCATCACGTTGACGGCGTCGTAGACGTACGGCGAATAGATCTGCACTTCGGTGCCGAACTTCTTCTTGTAGTCGTCGCGGAACTTGTCCATGCCGACCTTCTGCGTGCCTTCGACACCACCGGCTTCGGCGCAGACGACCTGGCCGTCGCCCATCGCGCCGGCGGCCAGCTTCGGCAGTTCGCCCGAGCAGATGCCGTCGCCGCCCATGAACTTGGCGTCGATGCCGAGTTGCTTCATCTGGCGGATCATCGGGCCGGCCACGGCGTCCATGCCGCCGTAGAACACGACGTCCGGCTTCTTCGACTTGATCTGGGTCAGGATGGCGGTGAAGTCGGTCGCCTTGTCGGTCGTGAACTGGTGCGAGACGGTCGTGCCGCCCGCGCCCTTGACGCCCTTTTCGAACTCGTCGGCGACGCCCTGGCCGTAGGCGGTGCGGTCGTCGATGACGGCGATCGACTTGCCCTTCAGCTCCTTGACGGCATAGCGGCCCAGCGTGCCGCCCAGGTGCACGTCGTCAGCCACCACGCGGAACGTGGTCTTGTAGCCGTTGCGGGTGAACTTGGGGTTGGTGGCCGACGGGCTGATCTGCGGAATGCCGGCGTCGCTGTAGACCTTGGAGGCCGGGATCGAGGTGCCCGAGTTCAGGTGGCCGATCACGCCGTTGACCTTGGAGTCGACCAGCTTCTGGGCGACCGCGGTGCCTTGCTTCGGATCGCCGGCGTCGTCTTCAGCCTGCAGCTCGAGCTTGACCTTCTTGCCGCCGATCGTCACGCCCTTGGCGTTCAGTTCGTCGATGGCCATGCGCGCGCCGTTCTCGTTGTCCTTGCCGAGGTGGGCAATGCCGCCGCTGGTCGGGGCGACGTGACCGATCTTCACGACTTCCTGGGCGGACACCGCACCGGCGAACAGGGTCACGGCGGCGGCGACCAGGACATTGAGTTTGTATTGCATTCAAAAACCTCCGGGGTTTGGAAAGACTGGAATAACGGGTGAGGAGTCAGCCTCAGCGGGCGCAACGTTACCCCAAAAAAAACCGCCTCCATTGCGGGAATCCTCGGGGCTCGTTGCGCGATGTCCTCAACAGGGACAGGGGTTGGGCTCGCTGCGACATGTCGACTCAACGAGCAAGTTTCGGGCCGCGTTGATAGGGTAAACGACAGCCCCCCAGTCGCTTCGCTCTGTATGGACCGGGGACCTGGGTGACAGGTGTGCGAAGACCTAGGTAACACTTTTTCCCGATGCGACATCGGGAGCAAACGTGCCCTGGAGAGAAGCC
>Ga0209050_1000379_pt1 | contig 83814 bp, 70 predicted proteins | sample Araplavi_mTSA_r2_FD_184276 | JGI IMG/M metagenome (GOLD analysis project Ga0209050, IMG submission 184276) | Arabidopsis root microbial communities from North Carolina, USA - plate scrape MF_Cvi_mTSA_r2 (SPAdes) (version 2) | ecosystem: Host-associated > Plants > Roots > Endosphere | place: USA...
CGCGTGACGCTGAGCAGGAGCGAGCCGGGGAAGATGTGTTTCTGGATGAAATCCACGCCACGCTTGAGGTCGGCGTGCCGGCAGTCGGGCACGGTGATGTATTGCAGCGCCACGAGCGCGTCCGGCTTGGTCACTTCGTGGATCTTGGCGAAGTAGGTTTCGAGATACCGGTCGCCGATGGCCTCCATCATTTCGATCGAGACGACCTTGTCGAACTGGCCGGTGATCTCGCGGTAATCCTGCAAGCGGATCTCCACCCGATCGGCGACGCCTTCGCGCTCGAAGCGGGCTTTGGCGTAGTCGTACTGGCGTTGGGAAATGGTGATCGTCGTGACGCGGCAGCCGTATTGCTTCGCGGCATGCAGAGCCATGCCACCCCAGCCGCTGCCGATTTCGAGCAGGTGATCCTTCGCGGTCAGGCGTAGGCGCTGGCAGAGCGCATCGTACTTCGCAGTTTGCGCGTCTTCGAGGCTCTGCTCCGGCGAGCTGAATTTCGCCGCGGAGTAGGTCATCGTCGGGTCGAGCCAGAGCCGGTAAAAATCGTTCCCAAGGTCGTAATGCTCGGCGATATTCTCCCTCGCGATTTTCGTACTATTCGGACGCAACAGGTGCCGAAGGCGATTGGCGAATTTCAGGAAATTCAGCGCGGTGGCCCGCTTGAAATTGCCCGCCAGGGCCGGGGAATTTTCGATATTCAGCAGCGCCCAGGAAATGACGCGCTCGATCGATTCCGTCTCCCAGTCGCCGTCGACGTAACCTTCACCAAAGCCGATATCCCCATAGAGGACGCAACGCTGGAAAAACGACGGCCGCACGATGCGCAAGTGCGCGCTGGTTTCGTGGCCCGGGGTGCCGAAGTGTTTGGTGGTGCCATCCGGCAGCTCCATGCGGAGGTGGCCGTCGGTCATCTTGCCAAACACATCGAGAAGCAGGCGTTGATAAATCGCGGGCGGGTTTTTTCCGGGTTCGCGATCAAGCGTTTCCTGCAGGGTCAGCGTATCGTTCATGAGCGGTGCGGAGCGATGGAGGCGTGCGGATTGAAGACATCGCGCTGAAGGTCGGCTTGCGCTTCCTTCGGGGCGAAGGGCAACCGCCGCAGCCAGAGGAGCAGCGCGTGCCAGTGGATCAAAAAGATGACTTTCAGCGTGATCAGCGGGTACTTGAGCGTGAACCACGCGAGCCGGGCGGAGGTCAGCGGGGCCCGGCGGCCAGTCAGCGCGCTGAGCAACACACGGCGTTCGCCGGCACGGTCGTCGATGTGGATGTCGAGCACTTCGCCGGGGAGCTTTAGCTTAAAGTCGAAGGCGAGGTCGAGTGCCGAAAAAGGCGACACATAGAAGTGTTTCAGCGTGATCAGCCGGAACCCCTGCCCTTCCGGCTGCGGCTCGCGCAGGAGGTAGGGCTTCATCTCGCGAAAGGTATTCCCTACCTGCACGACCGCACAGAGCGGCTGGCCGGCGGCATCGCGGCAGAAGTAAAACGAGACGGGATTAAAGATGTAGCCGAAGACCCGCGGCAACGTGACGAGCTGGATGCGCACATCCGCCGGCAGCGTGACGCCCTGCTGCGCGATCCAGGCGATGATGTGTTCCTTCACCGTCCCCTGCCCGCCGAGCTCCGGCAGGGTGAGATGATCGCGGTCGCGAAATTCGTACACCGCCCCGCGATTGCGGGCGAAGCCGAGGGTGCGGGCGGCCACGGTGTCGATCTCGTCGAGATCGAGCGAGAACATGAAAATGCGGTAGCGGAAATGATTCTCCTTCGGCTCCAGCCGATGGTGCATGACGGAGCACTCGTACAGGCACGAGCGCAGCTCGGAAGCATCGATGGCCGCCGCGTTGTTCATGCCGCCCAGATGGGTTCTCCGGTCACCGCTCGGGAGCATTCCAGGCCGCTGGTGAAGCCGTCTTCATGGAAGCCGTACTTGAACCACGCGCCGCAGTAGTACGTGGTTTGGTCCGGCGAAATTTGGTTCAGCGAAGGCAGCTCTTTCTGCGCGCGGATGGCGGGGAGATCAAAGAGCGGATGCTCGTATTCGATGCGCCGGTGAATTTTGTCGGGCGCGATGCGGTCGTGACAATTGAGCGAGACGAAATAGTCGCGCTGATCGCTCACGCCCTGGAGCATATTCATCCAGTAGTGCGTCTCGGGGATGACCTCGCCTTTGGAGCCGGTGGCGAGGCGGTAGTTCCAGCTCGACCAGCAGCGCCGGGTCTTCGGCATCACGCTCGTGTCGCTGTGCACCGTGGCGGTGTTCGGCTGGTATTTGAATTCGCGGAGCAGGCGCGTTTCGAGTTCGGTGGGATCTCCGAGCAGGGCGAGCGACTGGTCGCCGTGGCAGGCGAGGATGACCTTGTCGAACTCCTCCACCCCGCCGGTGGAATCGTGAACCTGCACCTTGCCGTTCTGGCGGGTCACCTTCACGACCTTGCGCCCGACGTGGATGCGATCCTGGATCGGCGCGGTGAGTTTCTTGACGTAATTCTTCGAGCCGCCGCACACCGTCCACCACTGGTGCTGCTTTTGCAGGCCGAGGAAGCCGTGGTTGTGCCAGAAACGCAGCAGCGTCTGCGCAGGAAAAGCCTCCATCTTCTCCGGCGGCGTGCTCCACACCGCGCTGCTCATCGGCACGAGGAAGAGATTGAACATGTCCTCGCCATAGCCGCGCGCATTCACGTACTCGCGCAGGCTCATTTCCGCCCAGCGCGGGTCGTCGAGCGCGGGGACCGCGTCATTGTTAAAGCGATCGATCGCCAGCAGCATCCGCCAAAAGCGCGGGCTCAAGAGATTGCGCCGCTGACCGAAGAGCACATCGAGATTGCCGCCACCGTATTCCAGGCCACTCGGCCCGTCCTGCACGGAGAAGCTCATGTCGGTCTGCCTCGTCTCCACGTTCAACTCGCGGAAAAGCCGCACGAGATTCGGGTACGTGGCGTGATTGAAGACCATGAACCCCGTATCGAAAGCGACCGCACGCTCGCCTTCCTGGACCTCCACGGTGTTCGTATGTCCACCGATGTAGTCGTTCTGCTCGTACATGGTGATGTCGAACCGCTCCTGCAAAAAATAGGCGCACGCCAGGCCGGCAATTCCAGTCCCAATGATGGCGAGGCGTTTCTGCATGTGGTGTTCCGGTGAGTTTGAAATGGGAATGCGGTCTTTTGTGAAGCTCCAAACGGGGATCAGCCGTCAAAGCGGGCTTCCGGGATAGTCCGATGCAGGCGCCTCGGCGGATGCAGCCAAGTTGTTCATCCCCCACCCTTTCGCACCGCTTGACATCGCCCCCGCCCCACGCGGCAATGCACCCCTCACATGAAACACCTGCTCTCCCTCTCCCTCCTGATCGCCGCGACGGCCGTGTCGCTCGGTGCGTCCGCCTTCCCGGACGAACTGAAGATCAATGGTTTCGTCGCCGGCTGCCAGGCGTACACCTTCAACCGTTTCACCGTCTTCGAAGCGATCGAGAAGACCGCCTCCACCGGCGCGCATGTCATCGAATTTTTCCCCGGCCAGAAGCTCTCAACGGAGCAGCCCGAGGTGAAGTTCGGCCACGAAGCCACGCCGGAAGTGTGGGACAAAGTGAAGGCCAAGCTGAAGGAGCACAACATCACACCCGTGGCCTACGGCGTGGTCGGCCTGAGCAAGGACGAAGCGGCCAGCCGCAAGGTGTTCGAGTTTGCGAAATACTTCGGCATCCGCGTGATCAATACGGAATCCGTCGACGCGATCGACACCTTCGAGAAGCTGGTCAAGGAATTCGATATCAAGGTCGGTTTCCACGATCACCCGAAGCGCCCGCAGCAGCCCGACTACCGTATGTGGGACCCGAACTACATCCTCGAAGTGGTGAAGGATCGTGACCCGCGCATCGGCTCGTGCGCCGACGTCGGCCACTGGGTTCGCAGCGGCCTGAAGCCGGTCGATTGCATCCGCATCCTCAAAGGCCACATCGTTTCCTCGCACCTGAAAGATCTGCACGCTCCGCTGCCGAGCGGCCACGACGTGCACTGGGGCGAAGGCGTGAGCGATATTCCCGCCATCCTCGACGAATACCGCGCTCAGGGCTTTGAAGGCCCGATCTCCATCGAGTACGAGTACAACTGGACGGAAAACGTGACCGACGCCAAGGCCTGCATCGACTGGCTGAAAAACACCTACAAGGCGAAGTAAACCGCTCTCCGGAAATCCACTTTTTCATGTCAGCGCCGGGCCTCACTCGAGGCCCGGCGTTTTCATTTCCAGATTTCTCGTTATCTCTGCGCGCACCTGATGAAAAACGTCCTCTGCTTTGGCGACTCGAACACTTGGGGTTTTGATCCCGATGCCTCGCAAAACCAGCCCTTCCCGGTGCGGCACGCCGCCGACGTGCGCTGGACCGGCGCGCTCGCAGCGGCGCTCGGCGCGGACTGGAAGATCATCGCCGATGGCCAGAATGGACGGACGACCGTGCACGACGACCCGTTCAATGTCGCCCGCAATGGCCGCACCTACCTTCCCGCGTGCCTGGAGGCGCATCAGCCGCTCAATGCCGTCGTGCTGATGCTCGGGACGAATGATTTGAAGGCGGTCTTCAATGCGCCCGCCGGCGAAATCGCCACCGGAGTGGGTGTGCTCGTACGGCTTATTTTGCAAAGCACCAACGGGCCCGGCAACCTTGCGCCGAAGGTGCTGCTGGTCGCGCCTGCCGCGGTGGGGAAGCTCGAGCGCTTCCCGGATCTCGTGGAGAAGTTCGCCGGTGCTGAGGCCAAAGCCCGCCGTTTTCCGGAACTCTACCGCGCCATCGCCGGGCAATTCGGCTGCGCCTTCCTCAACGCGCAGGACTACACGACACCGAGTCCAGTCGACCCACTCCACCTCGACGCGGCCAGCCATGCCGGGCTGGGCCAGGCGGTAGCTGCAGCGTTGCGCACGCTCTTCCATGACTAGCAACCCGTCAGGCTTGGCCGCTTTTCACATCGAGAGTGGCAAGCGAAGCCTCTCGCCTTCCGCCGCTGACATAGCGGCGGCTACGACGGTCTCGGCGATATCACCCGCTTCCTAAAAGGCGCGTGTAGCCGCCGCTGTGTCAGCGGCGGTGGGCGCAGACGCCGCATCGTCGACCCGCGCGGAGCAGATCGGCGCGCCCTACTTCGAGATCACCCGCAGGCTTTTCTTGGCGGAATTCCAGCTGAGCGTCAGTTCGTGTTCGGCCTGCTTCTCTCCCCGCTGGGTGGTGAACGAGGAAGTGAACTGCAGTTCGTCCCCTTTCCACTGTTTCACTTCGGTGAAAACTCCGGCTGCTCCGAAAAGATCGGCCTCCTTGTAGCCGGCCGCTTTCGCGATCGCGGAGGTTTCGATCCGGATCACGCCCACTCCATGCTGCCAGATCCACAGGGCACTTTCCTTGCGATTCAAGAGCATGCCAATCGCGGCCATTTCCTGGCGGGGATGCCAGAAGACCGAGGTGTCCAGAGGGCCGTTGCCCCAGGCGCTGGAGATCCAGCCCCCACGCTCTTTGCGCCAGCCCAGCAGCTCCTCCGTCCCGCTTTTCGTCTCGATGAGACACGGCAAACCGAGGCGCTCATAAATCACCCACCGCCCGTTCGAGCTGCGGGAAAACATCGGCCCCCGGTAATCGCGGTTGAGCAGGCCCAGGGCGCGCTGGACCATGTTCGCCTCATCTTCGAGTTCGCTCTTCTCGTTTCGCTTCAGCGCCTTCACGAAGGCGTCCTGCCGTTCCGCAGGAATCTGCCACCACCGGCTCCCGACCCCACGTGCGGCGAGACGGCGGATCGAGTCGCCGGAGTCCGTCAGCAAGCCCAACATCAAATCGGGCAACCGCGGATCGAGCGAAGTCTGCAAGGTGCGCAACGCTTCCACCCGTGCATCGGCATCCGCGCTTTTTAGCGCCGTGATCTGCTGTTCCACCCCACCTTTCGTATCCGCTGCACCCACTTGCCCGGGAGCAAACCCAGCGGTGATCGCGAGGAGAACAAGACACAAGGTTTTAAGCGGGGTCTTCATGGCAGGTTGAGGGTCTATTTCCCCAGCGCCTTGGCGGCGGCTTGCTGGAAAGCGAGACGAACCGGGCTCGCATCGCTGTTTTGGAAATTGGCCCGCTGGACGAGAAGCACGTATGCGACACCCTTCACCGGGTCGACCCAAGCCTGGGTGCCCCACGCACCACCGTGGCCGAAGGTGCCGGGGGAGAGCATTTCCGCGACGCCTTCATGCGGGGTGCGCAGCACACAGGTGCCGATGCCCCAGCCGTATTTCGTGTTGTGCTGAGGGAAAAAGCCGACCGGCAGGCTGCCGGTTTGCGGGGTATTGAGGAATTTGAGGGCTTCAACGCTGAGGTAGCGATGACCAGCCACGGTGCCGCCGCTCAGGAGCATCTGACAAAACCGCGCGTAGTCCGGTGCGGTAGAATAAAGCCCGCCGTTACCCAGCGGTGGGGTGTTCGGTTTGCCTTCGTACCCGACGCGCGGCGGCACGGCTTCAAGTACCCCGGTGTCCTTGTTCTTCGCGTAGCCGATCGCCATCCGCGCGCGCTGGGCGTCGCTGGGGAAAAAGGTCGTGTCCTTCATGCCGAGCGGGCCAAAAAGGCGCTCCTGGAGAAACGCATCGTAGCTTTGCCCGCTGACCACTTCCACGATGCGCGCGGCGAGATTGATCCCGCTCTGGGTGTACTTCCACTTTTCGCCCGGCTCGTACTGCATCGGCGCAGCCAGCCAGAGCGGCACCAGATCGGCCAGCGTGTGCGCCTGCTTCGCTTTTTCAGCGTCCCCTTCACCGAGCCCCGAGGTGTGGGTGAGAATCTGTGTGATGGTCAGATTCGCCGGTTTGCCCGACGGCGTTTTTAGGTTGGCGAACTCCGGCAGATACTTCGCCACCGGGTCAGCGACGTTCAGCTTGCCTTCGTCCTGCAGCATCAGAATCGCGGTGCCCGTGATCGGCTTGGTCATCGAAGCGATCCAGCCCATCGAATCCACGGCCATCGGCCGTTTCGTGGCGACCTCGGCGAGGCCGGTGCTTTCAAGGTGCAACACTTTGTCCTTCGTCACCACTACCGTCACCGCACCGGTGACCTCATTTTTGGTGATCATCTTTTCTATCGCGGCGCCGATGCCAGGCAACTTCGGCTCCTCAGCCGACAAAGAATGCGCGATCAGGCCGAGCGAAACAGCCAGAATGAAACGGGTGGGAATAGAGCGGAAGGTCATAGGGGAAAAAGGACGCTTTCTCGTGCGCTTCCGAGCTTCCGGCGTCACGCCTTTTTCTTGCCCTCATCCACCCGAAACCTGAAAACCGGCCCCTTGCCGATGCCCATCCCCGACCGGTTGCAGCTCCCGTTTCACTTCGATCCCGCCCTCCTCACCCGCGACCTCGAAGCCCTGGCGGACATCCCTTGGACCAACCATTTCGTCCGGCAGAACTACGAAGGCAACTGGAGCGCCAAGCCGTTGCGCTCCGCCAAGGGCGAAACGCACCCCTCGCGGATGATCAATCCGCGGCCGGACTGCCATGAATTCGTCGATACCCCACTGCTCGCTCGGTGCCCGTATTTCCAGGAAGTGCTCGCTACCTTTCAGTGCCCTCTGCGAGGAGCCCGGCTCATGGCCCTCGGGGTCGGCTCGCAAATCAAGGAGCACAGCGACGTGGATCTCGATTTTGAAGCCGGCATGCTGCGCCTCCACATCCCCGTAGCCACCCACGACGCCGTCGAGTTCTACCTCAACCAAACCCGGGTCAGGATGCCCACCGGCACCTGCTGGTACCTCCGCCTTTCCGACCCCCACCGCGTAGCCAACCCCGGCCCTACCGACCGGGTACACCTCGTCATCGACGCACATGTGAACGAGTGGGCCAGGGCCATCTTTGTCCAAGCCACAGGAGAAGCCGACTGACCAACGCAACCCATTCTGCCTATTGGGAAGGACCGATATACTTTCATCAAACCAACAAAAAAATACCCCCATAAATATAAAATCAACCATAGCTGACAAACAATCCTCACATCCCAGTCTGAAATATATTCCACCTATACAAAAATCCCATTGACCCAGCTAAACCCGGAACTGTAGTCTTCCATACGCGATGAATGTGCGTACCCGTGGTATTTGGAAAATGACTCTCTGGGTTACTTTGCTGCTGGCGGTTTTTCCCCCTATCGTAGGACGTACCGCCAACAGCAAGCCGACGGTAAAAATTACCACCCCGAAGGCCAATGCCAAAATCGCGGCCAATGAGACGTTTTCCATTCAAGTATCCGGCCTGGCAAAAAGTGGGATCAATATTGATCACGTAGAAATTACCTTGATCAATGCTAATGGCAGTGAGGCTGGGATTCTCGCGGACGGCACCGAAACGTGGTCAAAGACTCTTTTGGGTTTGGTGCCGGGAAAAAATCAAGTTTCCGCAATTGCGGTGGATGAGGAAGGTCGCGCCTCAAACCCGGTATCCGTCTCGTTCAACTTTGTCGCCACCGGGCAAATCAGTGTTTCTTCGACGACTGGAGGCTCTGTTTCCGGAGTGGCAGATGGCGATCTCGTCCTCCTCGGCAGCCTGATTCGAGCGAAAGCAAAACCCGCCCGGGGCTTTCTGTTTCAGAGTTGGACGGTCGCGGCAGCGGATGGGCAGAACCCCGAGCCTGTTCTAACCCCGACCCTGGTCGTCCCTATGATCGATGGCCTTGTGCTCCACGCAGAATTCACGCCGAATCCGTTCGTCTCGCTCAAGGGACCTTATTCCCTCCTGCTTCAGGATAGCGCCGACCAACCTGTAGGAACCGTTACGGGCGCCTTAACGGCCTCGGGTGCGATTACTTTAAAGGTAACTATCGGGGGTGTTTCTTACCGTGGCCGGGGCAAATTCGATGGCTTGGGCAATGCTAAAATTCCCCTGAAGCGTCGGGGGCTTCCGCCTCTCGATTTAGTCCTGCTCCTTGGTCTCGACGATGAAGCCAGTGGGTTGCAGGCCTGGGTCTATTCCGAAGATAACGAATTGGAGTCCAGCGGATCGTCGATTCAAAATGATGCCACGGTGGCAGCCGCGAATATCAATGCCATCATCGCCAGCGATCCGCTGCATCCGGATTCGCCGCAAGGCAACGGCTATGCCCGGATTCGCGTCACCAAAAGTAAATCGGCGGCGGTGACCGGGAAATTGGCGGATGGCACTCCATTCAGCGCAGGCGGAAAACTCGGACGAAATTCGCAACTTCCTTTCCATACCCTCCTCTTCAAAGGCGAAGGCTACATCGCAGGAGAATTCGAGTTTTCCCACAATCCGGACACCGACCTGGCTCAGGTCAAGGGTCCCTTAAAATGGAGCAAAAACGCCGGCCAGGGAACCAACTACCCTGCCGGGTTCGAAGCTTCGCCCACTCTGGCTGGGTCGAAGTATACGGCTCCGAAGCGAAATACTCGCGTCATCGAGGTTGCAGACACGGAGGAAAATGTCGAATTTGCCGCCTATGGCGGAGCTCTCGGCGTCACTCTCGTGGTTCCCGCCACCTTGAGCCGGAAAAACAAAGTGGAAGCAAGGAACACCGCGGAAGAACTGACGATAAAAATCGACGCAGCCAGGGGTGGTTTCCGAGGTAGTTTCATCGAGCCGGAAAACTCAACCGTCGTCGATTTCGAGGGCGTCTTTATGCAGGATTCGAATCTCGGGACGGGGTTCTTTTTGCTGAACGGAGAAAGCGGGACCGTGAGTTTCACCGGCTTTTAAAATTCCACTGTTGCACCCATGAAACCTCTCTTTGCGCGGATTCATTCAGGGGCGGCCTTTTGCGCGCCGACTTTACCATTGGCAGCTGCAGTCTTTGGACTGCTCGCTGCGAATTTCGGAGCCGGGACCTCCTCTGCCTATGGGCAGCAGACGGCCCAGACCTCGATGGGTTCGACCTCGCCTCATCGCGTTCCGCCCACCCGCCACCGGCAATTTGTACTACCTGCTCCGGCAAACGCGGTGGTGCCGGGAGCCAAAACATTGACGTTTTCCGAGTATGCGGTGGGTACCTCGATCTCCACCCAGTATGGAGCGCTCGGCGTACTGGTCGGTGGCAGCAGCCCTTTCATCACCACGGACGGTTCAAATCCGACCTCCCCGGTTTTGTCGGGGTCTCCGCGTTTCAATGGGGATATCACCATCTACTTCGTCGCACCCGGCAATACCAACCAACGGGTCACCGCGACTGAGGTCAGCTTCGACTTGGGCTATTTCGATGAAATCGGAAGCACGTTGATCACCTGGTTCGACGCGAACAATGTCGTCCTCGGCTCCCGGACCAATCGCAGTCTGGGGATCGAAAGGGTGGCTCTTCCGGGAACCGTCGGCGGATTCACCACGCGGATCATTGGCTCGGAACCGGCTGGCTATGCGATGGACAATCTCACTTTCCGGATCGGTGACGACCTGAAGGTCACCGACAAAAATTCCAATGTGACGATTACCGAAGGAGGGCTCGCGCATATCACCAGTGACGACCCCCCAAAAATGCCCGATCTCGAGGCCAGCTTTACCAGTGGAGGCGGTGCAAACAACAAATGGAAATTTCTAAACGATTGGACCCGGTCAGGCTATTATTACGCCAGTTCGTCGGACCCGAAACATCGCTTTTCTGAGCAGTACTTGTATTCTTTTCCCGCAAAAAACGCGAACCCCATTATCCTTCCAGTGGCTCAAAAGTGGGATCTAGGAATTCTTTTTCGGGGCAACACAGAAGGGTTCTTTGGTGGAGGCAAGGCCACCATCACCGTCACCCCAGACAAGGGCAAGGCGATCAACCGAACCTTCCGTATTTTTGGCGACAATCCCACCGACCAACGGGTGATCGACGTCATCAATCGCAAAAAGGGCAGCTACTGGTTCCTTCAAGCGATCGCGTATCACGAAAGCGACCATAAATACGATCAATTCAAAACCGATGGCACTCCCTTGTACGGACCTGGGGATGGCTGGGGTATTTTCCAAATCGAAGGCCTCAATCCACGTCCCGCCACCCCGCCCAAGCATAGCCTCGAATCGAAAATCCTCTGGAACTATCAGAACAATATCGATGCAGCGATTGCCACGCTGGGCAGCAAACAGATCTCGACCAACAACTACTTTGAAGCGGTGAAACGGCAGTATCCGAATCAATGGATCGATCCTCCGGACGACATCACAGCAAACGGCGTCCATCTGACTGCTTATGAAGCCACCACGATCATGCACTACAATGGCAGCAGCACGGCAAACAACGTCACCGTCGGCCGTAGAACCTACCGGGCATATTACATCTTCCACCCCAATGAAACCCCAGCCAATCGGTGGGAATTGAAAGACAATCAAAATAGCTACGTCTCCAGGATAAAAGCAGCCATCGATTTTACCGGTGTGCACCGGTGAGGCGCTGCAGGTGCCACGGGCTGCTCCTGGGCATTATCGCGGGATTCCAAGCCATGGGGTTGGCGGCCCCTTCTCTCCCAACAGGCGACCCACTGATCGATTTTTTTAAACGAGTCGAAATCCCGGAAGCCGGAAATCTCGCCGAATTTCACGCAGACCTCGATGCCGATGGCTTCGACGAGGTGTTTCTCTCCTGGCCGGATGCAGAGAACAATCGAGCCGGCGCGGATTGGACCGCCTATCTCTTTCAGAATGGAGCGTATCAGGCCACCGATCCAATCACCCTGCGCTCTGATTTGCTTTTTGTGGGTCAAGTGGCGGGCCACGCCGAAACACTCCTCCTCAGCTACCATCCCAGCAACGTGAACGAGGGAACTTTGCACGGCGTCGAGCTTTTGAAAGACGGGCTGAACACCGTCAATCTCGGGACGATCCAACCTGGAGCCGACGACGAGCCAGCTTTTCGTGAACTCTTTTTCTCCGGTCACACGCCCGCGGTCCGATTTCGCTCGCGAGCAGAATTGGCGACTCAATACCCCGCCTTCTTTTCCGCCTCAGGTACGCCGGTCGAAATCGCCCGGGAGGCAAACGTTGTTGCCCCGGCCAGTTTGAGCGAGTCCCCAATCCCAATGAAAGCCGCCGAGGCAGCCATCGCTGGTTCCAACACCACCGAGGAGAAGCCGGGATCTCCCGCTTCAGTCAAAAGCAAGGGCCCATTCCCTTCTCACCCCTTCACCTCGCGGCTGGTGCAAATCGTCGCCGCCATCGTCGCCATCGCTCTAGTTTTCGTGCTGGGAGCCAAAGCGGTTCATCCAATTCGAAGGGGAGTAAAAAGATTTCCCCCGGGGTGACTATCGGAAGGGGCTGACTGCGACCAGTCAGCGTCCATACGCCCTTTCCCCGGTCAGCGGGATTCAGCTTGTCTTCCCTCGGGGTTGAGCTTTTCTCCGCCCTCCTTCGTATTCCATGATCTACTCCCTTTCGCTCGAGACCGCACTCCTCCTCGTCGGTCTGGCGCTGATCGTCTCACACTTAGTCGCCTTTCTGCTCCCGGGGCCGACGCAGGCTGGACTGAAGAGTTTCCCCCGCTCGCCTTTCTGGGGGACGGTGCTGCTCGGCCTCGCCGCCCTGTGGTTTTGGTGGCTTTCGACGACCATGGATCTGCACGAATTCTCGAACTGGAAAAACGTGCTCAAGATCGGGACGCCGATCGCCGCATTCCTGACGTGGAAATACGTGCCGGAATTTCTCGCGGTACGTTCGCTGGGCATGGTGACCCTGCTCGGCGCTGAAGCCCTGCTCGAAGCCGCCTGGATGCGACCGGAAACGTCGCGCCTGTGGCTGGTGACGCTCGTTTACGTTTGGCTCACGGTCGCCCTTTTCTGGGTCGGCATGCCCTACACGCTGCGCGATCAGATCACCTGGGTGACGGCCAATCGGCAGCGCTGGAACATCGCCACCCTCAGCGGGGTGGCCTACGGCGTGATCCTCCTTATTTCGCGCCTGACACTACATCGCTGAGCTTGAAGATCGGGAGGAACATCGCGATGACGATACCGCCGACGATGACGCCCAGGACGACGATGAGCAACGGCTCGATGAGCGAAGTCAGCGCGGCGAGAATCGCCTCGATTTCTTCGTCCCAGTAGTCGGCCATCTTCTCGAGCATCACGTCGATCTTACCGGTGGATTCACCGGCACCCACCATGCGGACGAGCATGGGCGGGAAAATCGGCTGCCGCGCGAGGGAGTTCGTGAGGTGATCGCCGCGCTCCACATCGGCGGAGACTTTCGCGATCGCCTCGGTGACGACGTAGTTGCCCGCGGTGTCGCCGACGATGTCCATCACCTCGAGGATCGGCACACCGGAGCGGATCAGCTGGGCGAAAGTACGCGCAAAACGCGTCATACAAATCTTGTGCACCAGCGGCCCAAAGATCGGGAGCTTGAGCTTCCAACGATCCCACAGCTTGCTCCCGCTATCGCTGCGCAGGAACATGCGGATGCCAAAGATGACACCCCCGATACCGAGAATGAGCCAGTACCACTGCGCACGGATGAAATCGGAGAGATCGAGGAGGAACTGGGTCGGGCCCGGCAGCTTCGCGCCGAAGTCGGCAAAGATCTGCCCGAACACGGGGACGACCTGCACGATGAGGAAGGTGGTAATCGCAAAGGCGATACAGATGACGATGACGGGGTAGGTCATCGCGGATTTCACCTTCTTGCGCAGACGAGCGGCCGATTCGAGGAAGCTGGCGAGACGATCGAGAATTTCCGCGAGCAGACCGCCGCTTTCACCCGCTCGCACCATGGCCACATAGAGGCGGCTGAAAATGCGGGGATGCTTTTGCACCGATTCATTGAACGTTTCGCCCTGCTGCACGAGCGCGCTGATTTCGCCGACCACGCGGCGCAGGCCGGCCTGCTTTTTCGGGTCCGATTGCTCATAGAGCGCGGTGAGCGCCGTAACGAGCGGGAGACCGGCATCGACCATGGTGGCAAGCTGACGAGTGAAAAGCACGAGGTCCGCATCGGAAACCTTGCCGCGGGGAGCGGCGACTTTGCCCCCGGCCTTTTGCTGGATGGACAGCACCATCAGACCACGCGCCATCAAGGTGTTGATGCAGTTTTCCTCGTTCAGCGCCTCCTGGACGCCGGAGACGACTTTGCCCGAGGAATCGCGAGCCTGGTAAGCATAGGTGAGCATGGCCGCAGGGAGAGCAGCGATAATGCCACAGCTCACCCGGCCTGTCTCGCCTGAAATTTTTCGTGCGGAAACCCCGTTTCACCAAGGCATTCGAGCTTTTCTCATCGCTGCTTCGCAGATTTTTTATCGCGCAATCGCACGTTTCCCTTGCGCACCTTGAGAATCGCTCCTAGCTTCGCCGCCCTTCCGCTCAACGGGTTGGTAGCTCAATGGTAGAGCAGCGCCCTTTTAAGGCGTTGGTTGCGGGTTCGAGTCCCGCCCAACCCACGAGCAGGAAATCCTCCACACCACAGACTGAGAGAGGATTTCCCCTGTCGGCATCGAACCGCTCTCGATATGTCGCAAATCACGTCCCCTGCAGTGGGTGAAATGAGCGCCTTTCCAAGCCCCCCTCAAGTCCACTGGAGCCAGCGTCTCGCGTCTTCTTCGCGCAGAAAGCCACGCACTTCACAGAGCTTCCCGACGACCTGAGAGACTCTCTCCACCGCGGGCAAATCGATTTCGTTTCCCAGCAGGACCGCGGTCGGTCCCAGCGAGGACTGCACAGACAACCGCAGGGCCATGGCGCGGACTCCTTCGAAATCCTCTTCTTTCAACGAGAGATTCGCTCCACGCATGTCGACCAAAAGTGGATAGTGCAGAATGGCCGCCGCACGCGAAACCCGAGTCATTTCCAAGATGTCGCTCAAGCAGACCGATCCCTTGAAGGTCATAATCAGTCGGCGTCGCTCTTCATCGAGGTCTGTGGAAATCCGCACGACCCGAAGCTAGCATCAGGAAGACCGCATTTCCCGCGAATAATCAGCTGCCCAGAATCTACTCCACCAAGCGCAATCCGTTTCACCTCGCAACGATTTCGGTGCCGTTCTCCCGGCGACTCGGCGCGGGGAGTTGAAATTTCGCCTACTGCGATCCAAGCGGGACCCTAAGCCCGGTAAACTACAAGCGGGTGGCCGAGGTTTCCGGGATGGAGCTCGCCGGCCCCCATCGCCCGCGCAGGAGACAGTGAAAATATTAAGGCTCCTCCTCCCGCCCCTCTTCTGCGGCCGCACGCAGATCGTGATCCGCCTCTTCGCTTCCATCTTCGATCAGTTGCTCGGCAATGGAATTTTCGTCATCCAACGGACGTGGTGCTACCCGGTGGCCGGCTTCATCCACCGGGGAATCCCACTCAGTCATCTGCTCTGCAATCTCATCGGCTTCCGGCGCCCGTGCAGGTTCAGCGAGTCCGCCCAATTCCGCCGCCGCCCGCTCGAGATCGCCATCCGTGAAAGCATCGCGTCCGTCGCTCTGAGCCAGTTCGATTGCGCGTTGTTCGATCTCCGTCTCACTCGGAGCTCCCACTCCAGGCGCATTCGGCTTCAGACGGTCGGGCAGTGTTTTTTTTATATTCATATCGATTGAGGAGAAAGCACAACGAGTAAGGATGGTACTCACAGGTTCGTGGATGGAACGAGAGCTGGCCGCTTGAGTCCGAGTTTGGCAACCAAGGGATAGTGATCGGAGGCCGTCTTCGCGAGAGGAGTGCTGACGACTTCGGCATCCAGCACACGCACCTCGGGAGAGACGTAAATGTAGTCGAGGCAAATCCAGCGCCCCCAGGTGGCGAAGGTATGGCGGTGCTTTCCGTAGGTGGCCAGTTGCACTTCCGTCAGCCCTGTTCCTAACAATTGGTGCACGCGCGAACCACTCCTGGAATTGAGATCACCACAAAAGACAACCGGTCCATGCGCGCGGGCCGCCTCGATCCAACCCGCGATCGCCAGGCCCTGGGCACGACGCTCGGCCCGGCCAAGGCCGAGGTGGGTATTGATGATCTGCCAAGGCCTCGTGCTTCCTCCGATTTCCACCCACAGAGCCCCGCGGGGCTCCAGGGTTCCGGGCAGCCGAGGCAATTCTCCAGCGCGAACCACCTTCAGCGGGTGGCGCGAAAGAATGGCGTCTCCATATTCCTCCGTTGCGAGACGGATCGCGGGGAAAAAATGAAAATCCATGGTCAGGAGACGGGCGAGCGCCTCGGCCTGATGCACCTTGCCGGTCCGGCTGCGACCCACATCCAGTTCCTGCAAACAGACCACTTCCGCCTCCGTGCCCGCGATCACCTCTCCGATTCGTTCGAGGTCCAGTCGGCGATCAGTCCCCCGGCAACTGTGAACATTGTAAGTAACGACGCGCACAGAATTCGGCAAGGGTGACGACGAGGGTTAACTGCCTACGCTGCCCCCAATTTCTCCAGCCCAACGGCCCGTGGGTACCCCCAGATCCTCGATGAAATCGCGGAACCGCCGCAAATCCCCTTCCACCCGGAGAGCGAGCGCGCCGAGAGCATCGGCCACTTTTTCTGCGGCGCCCAGCGGTTCATATTCCAGCGCCAGAGTAATTACACAGCGGTCCGCTTCGAGCGGAGCGAAATATACCGCCCCGCTATTAGGGTGGCCCACCGTACTACGCCAGGCAATCCGTTGATCCGGGAGCTGCTCGTAAATCTCGGCCTCCCATTCGACAGCCTGCCCCCAGATTTGCGCGCGCCAGAAGAGCCGTTTTTCGTCGAGTTGTTGCACCTGTTCGACTCCTTCCATGAAGCGCGGGAACTCCTCGAACTGAGTCCACTGCGCGTACGCGACGGAAGCGGGGACATTGACGGTGATTTGTCTTTCGATGCGTTGCACCCGAAGGATTCGTCGATTGGTTCTGCTACGGCCCGCACCCGAGCTATCTTTCAGCACCACCCCTGATGACCGGGCCATCCGCCTTCGTCACAGGCCACGATATATCAAGCCATGCAAGACGAAGAATTGGATCTCGCGATTCCCGACATGAATTCACAAACCGCCGAAGAGCAGGTGAAAAAGACGTTGGAAGCTCTCCCCGGTATCCTGGCCGTTCGCTTGATCGAACGCGGCGCCTTTATCCGCCATCGCCGGGGCGCGATCACCAATGACGAGATCTGCACCGCTATCCGCCAACTCGGCCTGCGCGTGAGCATTTTCCAGGATAGCTCGGGCCGGCAGGGAAAATCCTCGCAGTAAAAAAATAGCATTTAGCGTTCAGGGCTGTGGAACCCGGACGAAACGCCGGGTGTCGTAACCCTGTTCCGCGAAAACCCCCATCAGGTCGCGATACTTCTCTTCGTCGAGATGTGCTTCGCGAGCGAGAACCCAGCCGAAACGCCGCGACGGATGCCCCACCGCAGCCCAGCGGTAATGGGAATCCACGGCCAGAACGACGTAGCGGGCGCGGAGCAGCGGAAAGAGATTCATTTTCCAAACCGCGCCGGTGTTCCGATCCACTACACGGCTGGAAAAATCATGCGTTTTCACCGGTCCCTGGAGAGTTTGATCCCTCCAGCGGAAATGAACGTCGATCTCGTCGCGGCTTTTCCGGGAGTAGGTTTCCACGGCATCAGCAAAACGACGTTCCACCGGGTTATCCATCACCGCAATGATTCGCCACGGGCCCATGTAGCGGTCGAGATCCAGATGAGAAACCGGCTGTAGGCGCGGCTTCCCAACGGTAGAGCAGCCGGCAAGGCAAAGGCTTAAGAAACTGTAAAATGCTCGTCGCATCGATAGAAAAGTTAACGGGTGGAATGGATCCCTTCGCTGGTATGTTCGCTCATGCCGGGGCTTGACCCACTCTGGCCCTTGGACGGCGGAGGCGTGGTATCGCTATGTTCGGTCATACAACCGCTGAAACTGGTCACGAGGGCGGCGAATAACGAAAGGATCAGCAAGGTCTTCATGCTCGCAGGAACGCTTGCGAGGGGCTTCGCGGTCGTGTGCGCCGCCGCAACCCACGCTCTTGGCGGGTTTTGACCTGAAATGGCCGAATGAGTCCCTTCTCAAAACCGGACAACCGATGGAGGGCTCGACCGCGAAACTTGAAGCAGGAGGACAGACCAATGCTCAAGAAGCCGCAAAGCAAACGCATGATCAGCAAACGCCCGCGCCACCTAAACACCGAGGCACCACTCGCCCGTTCTACCTCGGAAGCACGCAAACTACCGCATCGGCAAGGGATTCACTCCAATACTCTGCCCGTCGGGCAGTTTCCTGTGGGCGAAGAAAGTTAAGCGGACGCGCATCGAATTACCGGTCCCCAGCGCTGGGGACCGGTACACGCGTTGTCGGGAAACGGTACGAAGAGAGGTTTGTGAGACAAAGCTCCTTAACTTTCAGCCTTCGAAGATCAGCGCAATGAGTTTGCACCTTTCTCCGTCCCACCTGCGCCGCTACCGGGATGTTATCGCATTGTTTGTGAAATATGGGCATGGCGATTTAATGAAGGATGCGCCGATCGTGGATGATCCCCTACCTTCCGCCCAACCTCCACCGACGCCGGCAGAGGCCTCCGCCCTGGCAGCCGATTTGGAGAAACTGGGGCCCACTTTCGTAAAACTAGGGCAGCTGATTTCCACCCGCGCCGATCTGATTCCCCCAGCCTATCTGGAAGCCCTGGCGCGATTGCAGGATCAAGTGGAGCCCTTTCCCTTCGATCAGGTGGCAGCGATCGTCGAGGTGGAAATTGGCGCCCGGATCTCCAAGGCTTTCCAGGAATTCTCGTCCACCCCCGTGGCCGCGGCTTCACTGGGGCAGGTACACCGTGCCATCCTCCGGAGTGGCCAACCAGTGGTGGTTAAAATCCAGCGGCCCGGCATCCGAGAAACAGTGGCCGAGGATCTCGCCGCACTCGCCGAGGTAGCCGAAGTGCTGGATGCTTACACCGAGGCAGGCCGCCGTTTTGAGTTCAGCAAGATCGTTGATGAACTCCGAAAATCGCTGCTCCGCGAACTGGACTACCGGCTCGAGGCCGCAAATCTCCGGCTCATGCGGCAAAGCCTGGTTCAATTTCCGCAGATCATCGTACCTGAACCGATCGATGACTATACGACAGGCCGCGTGCTCACGATGGAGGAGGTGTCCGGGAAAAAAGTTACGAAGCTGAGTCCTCTCGCCCGCCTGGAAGTCGATGGGCCAGGACTCGCTGAAGAGCTTTTCCATGCCTACCTCCACCAGATTTTGGTCGTAGGTACTTTTCATGCCGATCCACACCCCGGGAATGTGTTCCTGACCGACGACCATCGGATCGCCCTGCTCGATCTCGGCATGGTGGCGAAACTCGGGCCGGCCATGCAGGAGGAACTGCTAAAGCTCCTGCTCGCCATCGCCAACGGCCAGAGCGATCGCGCGGCCGAAATCGCCGCACGCATTGCCACACCGCGTGACTCCTTCGACGAGCCTCAGTTTCGCCGCCGTATCGCGGATCTCGTGGCGCAGCAGCAGAACTCCACGGTGGCCACCATGCAGATCGGCCGAATGGTGCTGGAAGTGACCGCCATCTCCGCCGACACCGGCCTGCAGGTCCCGCCCGAACTGACCATGCTGGGCAAAACGCTGCTCAATCTCGACCTGATCGGGCGGACCTTGCATCCCGAGTTCGATCCCAATGAATCGATCCGGCGCAATGGCACGATGATCCTGAACGAACGCACCAAGAAAAGCTTCACTCCGGGAAATCTTTTTGCCGCGCTGCTTGAAGCCAAGGATCTCGTCGAGCGCCTCCCCAGCCGGCTCAACCAACTCCTGGAACTGGTCGCGACGAATCAGCTCCGGGTGAGGGTGGATACCATCGACCCGGATTTTCTCATGACGGGCCTGCAAAAGATTGCGAATCGCATCGCGTTGGGACTGGTCATGGCTGCCTTGATCATCGGTGCGGCGCTCTTGATACGCGTGCCAACCAACTTCCGCCTCTTTGGCTATCCGGGCTTGGCGATCCTATGCTTTCTCGCCGCCGCCGCCGGTGGCGTTGCCTTGATTGTTCAAATCCTGCGCAGCGACCGGCACGTGAAGAAATAGCGGGGGAACTAGGCGGCGTGGCGCTCGAAATGAGAAATAAGTTCTTCGACCGGCAAATGAATGAGGTCGCGCGGCAAATTCATTTGCAACTGACGCTTTGCGGCAGGGCGCAGCGAATCGACGATGGCATGGTTAATTTCACTCGGCGCTGCCAGCGACCAGCATTCGGCCCCCAGCTTTCTCAACCATGGAGGAAATCTCGCTGGCGACCCGGCGGAGGCAGCGAGTTTCCCGCTCGGATGCCGCTTCCATGCGCTCGGCTGCGGCGTTGGCGTAGCCATTCGATCCGCCCCGAGGAAACGAGCCCGCACGATCCGTCTCTTCTTCCGCCGGGCGCCGGCGGCCCTCGACGATTTCCGTGGCGGAAAGCAGCCGGGGAAATCTCCCCCGCCGGCCAGGTTCGAGGCGATAGGCCAGGACGCGGCCGCGGTCGGCGAGCACGATGAGTGGAGAAATATTCATGACCTCGGGAAAGTTCGGTTTCTGTGAGTCTCTTCGCATTTCGACCGGCCTTCGCTCTAGGGGATCACCCCGACGTTAGCCTCAGTTCGGGAATCCCTTCCGATTTGGACTTGATCCCGCGTAACGCAGCCTGCTCAATCAAAATCCCCGTTTCACACAACCCTCGCGTCTGTCGGCGCCGATTCGTTGGCGCTCTCCATACGATCTATCTGCATGAACACCGCTGACGATGCCAAGCCCCAGGTGCTTTTGATGGAGGACGATCACGGGCTGCGTGGATTGATGCGCCGCCTCCTGCTGAGCTGGAAATTCAGCCTCGATGAAGTGACCTCCGTGACGGAGGGGCGCACTCTGCTGAACGCCGGGAAAACTTACGATCTCGCCATCTGCGACTACCGCCTCGAAGACGGGACTGGAGTGGAATTTGCCCAATGGGCTGCGACCAAGGCGCCCTCACTGCCGATCCTGCTCATCTCTGGCTTTCAGCCCACCGATCGAAGGGGCTGCCAGGGGTACTTGCAGAAGCCTTTTACGGCGGAAGCGCTGCGCGAGGCGATCGACCAACTCCTCTCCATTTCACGGACCTGAGGTTTTCGGGATTTTGCCTGAGCACCAGGGCAGATCGAAACCCGAGAACCGTACGAACTCCGGCTTCCGAAACTATGGACGCTATGAAAGTCCACCTTCCTCTCACTCTCTTTGCGCTCACCCTCGCGTGGGCTTCACCGAGCTTTGGCCAGGCAACCACCATCAATCCGCCAACTCCCGGCACCACCACCGGTACGACCGGATCTTCGGCGGCGATTCAAAACGGGGTCGCCTTCTACAACGGCCAGCCTTACATCATTCGCAATGGCCGGGCGACGCTCATTGACAGTACGTCGGTACCCGATGGCCAGTTGATGACCAACGATGGGCGGCTGGTTCCAATCCCGACCAACAATAATTTTGGTTTTCCGCCATCCAGCGCAGGGACCCAGGGAACCACTCCAGGCCAAACCGGCGTGACATCACCAAGCACCGGCACGACTGGGACGTCTGGCACAGGCGCCACGGGAAATAACTTCCGAGCGGTAGCGCCCAACAGCGGCCCCAATACCGGGGCCACCACGCGCTCTTTGGGCCGCCCTCAAATGCCCGCGACCAGCAGCCCCAACTCGCGTAACGGGTCTTCCGGAACGACCAATCGAGGAGGTGCCAATACTGGTACTTCCGGCGGCGCCAGCGGTGGCACCTCAGGCGGAGCAGCGGGTGGCGGCACCAGCGGTGCCCGCTAAGAAACCCAGCCTTTTTCAGACCCGGCATCGGCGGGATGCCGGGTCTTTTTTGGGCGTGACTTTGGGGTACGCCGCGCAAAAACGAGACATCCCCATGCGTGGCGGGTTCCGAAATACATTAATCTAATGTCCCAGGACGCCGAATTTCCATCCTCCGAACAGCTACTGGCCGCCATCATCGATTCGTCGGATGACGCGATCATCAGCAAAAATCTCCAGAGCATCGTCACGAGCTGGAATGCCGGAGCCCAACGTATCTTTGGTTACACGGCGGATGAAATGGTCGGGCAGCCGATCAATCGCCTCTTCCCCGAGGACCGCCAGATGGAGGAACGCGTGATCATCGAACGTCTGCAACGCGGCGAGCGCGTAGAGCATTTTCAAACCGTCCGCGTGCACAAGGATGGCCAGCTGATCGATGTGTCGCTGACCATTTCGCCAGTGCACAACGGCGCTGGAAAGATCGTCGGAGCTTCGAAAATCGCGCGCGATATCACCGATCAGGTCCAGGCCGCCAAGCGGCTGGCCGAAGCGCACGAAGCGCTGAAGCGGGCCGATCAGCTCAAGGCGGAATTTCTCGCCACCCTCTCCCACGAATTGCGCACGCCCCTATCCGCGATCCATGGCTGGATTGAGATTTTGAAAGATGGCGCCGATGCCGCGGAATTGAAGCAGGGGCTCGACGTGATCGAACGCAACGTGCGCCAGCAATCGAAGCTCATCGAAGATCTGCTCGATCTCAGCCGGATCGAAGCAGGCAAAGTGCGGCTCGATGTCCAGCCGCTCGATCTTTCCACAACCGTCCTTGCCGCGCTGGATTCCGCACGGCCGGCTGCGGAAGCCAAAGGGATCGCGCTCACCACGGTTTTTCCCGCGATCGAGGGCAGCGTGATGGGCGACAAAAATCGCATTCAGCAGATCGTGTGGAATCTTCTGACCAACGCCATCAAGTTCACCCCGCGGGACGGCTCGGTGCAGGTGGCGATCGTTCGCAACGGAGCGTATATCTCAATCTCCGTCACCGACAGTGGGCAGGGTATTGCACCGGAATTTCTCGCGCACGTCTTCGAACGCTTCCGGCAAGCCGATTCCACCACCACGCGCCGCCATGGCGGCCTCGGGATCGGGCTGGCCATCGTGAAGCATCTGACCGAACTGCACGGCGGCCAGGTCCGGGTGGCAAGCCGCGGCCTGAATCTGGGCGCGACGTTCACCGTCGAGCTGCCGCTCGCCTTTACCCACCATTTCTCCGAGGAGCCCATCGTGGGGAAACAGCCCAGCCCTCACTCGCCCACACCCGAAGCGCAATTTAGGGGCCTGAAGGTGCTCGTGGCGGACGACGAGATCGATTCCGCGGATGTGATCCGGCGAATTCTCGAGCGGCGCGGCGCCACGGTCCGGATGGTGCATTCCATGCGCGAGGCCCTGGACCGTTTTACGACCTTTGCCCCGGATATCGTGCTCAGTGATATCGGCATGCCGGAACACGATGGGTTCGAGCTTCTCGCTCGTCTGCGGCAACTGCCGGGCGGCGACACGGTGCCGGTGGCCGCCCTCACTGCGCTCGCGCGGAGTGAAGACCGAATCAGGGTGCTGGAAGCCGGGTTTCAGCTCCACTTGGCCAAACCCGTCGAGGCGGCGGATTTGATCGTGGGAATCCAAAACCTTGCGGCGCTGTGTGCCGCCAACGCGATGCCGGCCTAAATCGAGCCGGAGCCCCCAACCCAGGTTTTCGTTCCTACTTTCCAGCCGGAGCTTCCTGGATGGCACCGTCGAAAGTGATCATCTGCCCGAGCCGCAAATTGATCTCCGAGCCATTCGGACGAAACACGGACCCGCTGGGCATGACCCGGGTTCCGTCGGAAAGGCGAAGCTCCTGATTGAGCGGCCCGGCGATGCCCTTGCGAATGACAAAAACTCCGGTCTTCGAAAACACCACTCCATCGCTGTCAGGGCGAGCGACCTTCTCCGCGATCGGCTCACGAGGTCCGGCGACGGAAGTCAACGGGGCCACCCCATCCGGCGTGAGCGCCACATCCTCAAAGGTGCCCCGCAGGGTGAGGATCTGATTGGCATGCAACGCCGCCTTTTCGCCACCCGGTAAAGTGACAGTGCCATCGGGCCGCACGCGCAGGCCATTTTCGAGGGTGATCTCCCGGTCAATGGGCTGAGTCAACCCGCGGCGGGTAAAGAGCACACTCGTCCCGCTACGAGTAAATCCGTCCCGCGCCGAGGTGGTCGAGGAAGTGAGCGGATTGGTTTCGGGCGTCTGCGCCTGCAGGGTGAGCGTGCAAGCCGCCAACGCCGCCAGGTAAAAAGGCGTCATTTTCATGCCTTTTGCATCGGCGACCACCGGTCTGCCGGCCTTGCCATCCTTTGCTGGATCGGACCGCACACCTCGCCAGCTTTGCAATTTTCTTGGCGAGCCTCGCGCGCTGGGCATGCTGGACCACTCGCACCCTATGAAATTCGGAATCTGCAACGAGATCTTCCAAGGTTGGTCCCTCGCCGACACCTTCGCCTACGCGAAGAAAGCCGGCTACGACTTCGTGGAGATCGCACCCTTCACCATCGCCAAATCCGTCACCGACATCCCTCCCGCTGATCGCGAACAGATCAAGCGGCTCGCCGCGGAAGCCGGCATCGGCATCTCGGGCATCCATTGGGTGCTGGTGCAGACCGAGGGGCTGTATCTCACCCACCCGGAAGCCGAAGTGCGCGCACGCACGGCGCAGTACTTCGTCGATCTCGTGGAATTCTGCGCGGATATCGGCGGCACCCGCATCATCGTCGGCTCACCGAAGCAGCGCAGCCTGCTACCGGGCGTGACCTACGAGCAGGCGTGGGCTTATGCGACCGAAGTGTTCACTCCTTCCGTGAAACGCGCCGAGGAACGCGGCGTGGTCATTTGCTTCGAACCGCTCGGCCCGGGCGAGACGGATTTTGTGAATACCGCGGCTGAAGGCATTAAATTCGCCAAACAATTCAACAGTTCGGCGATGTCTGTGATCATCGACGTGAAAGCGATGTCCACCGAACCCCAGCCCGTCCCCGAAATCATCCGCCAGAGCGCGGGCAATTTCGCCTATTTCCACGCCAACGACCCGAACCTGCGAGGCCCCGGCTTCGGCGACATGGATTTCGTACCGATCGGCCAGGCCTTGCACGACATCGGTTACGAAGGCGTCGTCTCGGTGGAGGTATTCAAATTCGACGAAGGCCCGGAAGTGATCGCGACCCAGAGCCGCGAAAACCTGCGCCGCGCTTTTGGAGAATAGATGAGCACTATCTCGACTCCCGCCGGTTTTACCGGCCCGGTTGAACTTGCCCCCAGTTTTCGCCCCCGGCCCGGGCTGCGCCACGCGGTCATGGATTGGGATGGCACCATCTCACTGCTCCGGGGTGGCTGGGTGGACGTGATGGTCGACATCGCCATCGACGATCTCGCTTCGCTCTCCCGCGAAATGGTGCACGCCGAAATGCTTGCGCTGAATGGCCGGCCAAGCATTCACCAGATGGCCCGCATCGTCGAACTGGTGACCACCGGCGGTGGCCAGGCGCGTACGAGCGACGATTATCAGGCGCTCTACGTCCAGCGCATCACCGACGTGATCGCACGCCGCGTGCAGGATCTGCGCGCGGGCGGCGCTCCGACTACCCTGCTCGTGCCGGGAGTCGGCGCCCTGCTTGGCGGCCTCGCCGAAGCGAACGTCGGGCTCACCGTGGTCAGCGGCACGCCGCATCCGGAACTGCTCGAAGAAGCCGTGCTGCTCAATGTCGGCCATTACTTCGACGACCGCTTTCACGGCCCGCTCGACACCGCCGATCGTGACTTCACCAAACGGGCGGCGATTCACTCGATCGTCGACCTGCACAACCTCGATGGCGAAAGCCTCGTCGCCATCGGCGATGGCCCGATCGAGATGCGCGAGACCAAGGCGCTCGGCGGTCTCGCCATCGGCGTGGCCTCGGATGAATCGAAGCCGGGTTCGCGCCGCTTCGATGATTTCAAACGCCGCCAGCTCTTTGAGTGCGGAGCCGACATCGTGGTGCCGGATTACCAGGACGCCGTCGCGCTGCTGCATCTCATCCTCGGACGATGAAACGTCCCCCGCTCGATCTCGCGCGACTGAAAGTGCGCCCGCTCGCGGAGCGGCGCACGCTGTTGCAGGTGCCGGAGATTTTGATCGATCCAAACTCCCCCGCCCCGGAGATCGACGAAATCACGAAAGCCGCCGTAGCCGAAGCCGTGCCGCGAATCAAGGCGGCGCAGGCGCGGGGAGCGAGCGTGATGCTGATGTACGGCGCGCATTTGCTACGCAACGGCGCGGCATGCCTGGTCAGTGAGCTGATGCAGCACGGCTACATCACCCATCTCGCCACGAACGGCGCGGGTTCGATTCACGACTGGGAATTTTCCTGGCTCGGGGCCTCCTGCGAAAAGGTGGAGGACAATGTCGCCACCGGCAGCTTCGGCACATGGGAGGAAACCGGCCGTGCGATCCATCTCGCGCTGAAGGCCGGCGAGGCCCGCGGTGAAGGCTGGGGTGCGGCGCTTGGGCGTTTGATCACCGAAGACGCGGAGGGCTTCACTCATCGCTGGAAACACGCCTCCATGCTCGCCGAGGCTTTCCGGCTGGATGTCTCCGCCTCGGTGCATCCTGGCATCGGCTACGACATCATTTCCTGCCACCCGATGTTCGATGGCGCGGTACTGGGCAAAGCAGCGGAGCGCGACTTCGCCCTCACCGCTGGTGCGGTCGAAGGGCTCGATGGCGGTGTAGTACTCGTGGTCGGCTCGGCCATCATGGCCCCGCAGGTTTTCGAAAAGAGCCTCAGCTGCGTGCACAATCTGCGCTTCCAGGAAGGCCGCCAACCCGTGCAGGATCACACCATCTACGTGGTCGATCTTCAGGATGGCGGCGGCTGGGACTGGACCCAGGGCGAACCGCCAAAAACATCGCCGGCCTACTATCTGCGCTTCTGCAAAAGCTTCTCCCGCATGGGCGGCGAGATGCGCTACGTGCAGTGCGACAACGCGGCTTTCGTCCACCATCTCCACGCTGCGCTGCTCCGATGACCCCCGCCCGCTTCGCCGAAATCACCCGCCGTTACCCTCGCCTGCGCCTCGCGATTGTCGGCGACTATTGCCTCGATCGCTATCTCGAGATCGATCCAGCCCGGCGGGAAAAGTCGATCGAGACGGGCCTGCCCGTCCACAATGTCGGGCACATCCGCAGCCTGCCTGGCGCCTCGGGCACGGTGCTAAACAATCTCGTGGCCCTGGGCGTAGGCACCATACATTGCGTCGGCTTTCGTGGCGACGACGGCGAAGGTTTTGAATTACAGCGCGCTTTGCGTGTCCTGCCCGGCGTGAAGCTCGACCTCTTCATCACCACTCCGGAGCGGCACACCTTCACCTATACCAAGCCGCTCATCGTCACACGAGGTGAGGATCCACGCGAACTCTCCCGGCTCGATCTGAAAAATTGGACCCCGACGCCCCGCCCGGTCGAGCGGCAGATGATCGCCGCAGTGGAATCGTTGAGGGGAAAGATCGACGCCGCCATCGCGCTCGAGCAAACCGACCTGCCCGATACCGGTGTGATCACTGCCCGCGTCCGCACGGCTCTGGCCAAGCTCGGCGCGAAGGTCCCCATCCTCGCCGATAGCCGCCGTGGCGTGGGCGATTTCCGGAAGACCATTCTGAAAATGAATGGTGCGGAATTTCGACACCTCGCCGGCCTGCGCGGCACCGCCAGCATTGCCAAAGTGCAGGAATACGCCGCCAACTACGCCCGCAAACAGCAGCGCGCGGTTTTTATTTCGCTGGCCGAGCGCGGCATCATCGGCGCCGAGCCCAAAGGCACGAGCGAACACGTCCCGGCCTTCCCAGTGCGCGGTCCGCTCGATGTCGTCGGTGCGGGCGATTCTGTCTCCGCCAATCTTACTACCGCCCTGGCTGCCGGTGCGTCCCTCCGCGAAGCCCTCGAGCTGGCCATGGCCGGTGCCTCCGTCGTCGTCCACAAACTCGGTACCACCGGCACCGCCAGCCCGTACGAGATGGGCAAGCTCTTGCTCGGGTAACCAAGCGCAGGGCGCTGCTCGAAGACCTCTCTCGCCGCAATTACTCGGATTCGAGTTCCTGGTCATCCGCCGCGGGACCACCGAGCGGTTCGCCGGCAAAATCGAAAATGGAATCGTAGAGGAACAGGAGGCCGTTCACCGCGGCGTTGAAGCCAAACAGGAAATCGTGGACGGCCTCGGTATCCTCCTCGTCATGCTCAATGACGCAACCGAGCGACATGCGGACATTGTGAATGCGCGCGAGCGTGTAGATGAGCTTGTCCCTATCTTTGATCACATGCTGGGCATAACCGGAGAAGCCCTCGAGGTGCTCGGCGATATCGCCGGGTGGCATAAACTTCATCGCGATCGAGCCCCACGGAAACTTGAAGCGAACGCCAGTCGCGGTCGAACCGTCGGAGGTTCCTTCGTACGATTCGATTCCCTCGACCCGATCGAATAGGCGTGAGCCGAGCATCGATGGATCGGCGATATAAATGGCGGCGTTTTTGGGCATCGGTTGACTTGAGGAACCACGCCGTAGCACCCAGCACTCGCGAGTTCAATAGTCAGGGGCAGGTTGCCGCAGCGTTTGGATAGCCGCTCGCCCAGCCAGGATTTCTAGTTGATCCCCGCCGGCCAGATCTGCCCATCCCGGTATCCTGCAGGGACACGGTCAGATCTTGATCGGCTTGCGAAATCGTACCCCCATTTGAATCAGCAGCTTTCGAGCGACCGAATTTGGGAGGCGTTGCGTTGCTGCCTCAATCCCCTCCACCAGGCCGCGAGGCAATACGCGCAAAAGCATTTCCATCTTCAGGTGACCGTTCGTTAAAGGATTCGTAAACAGAACGATTTCCTCCACCTCCAGCCCTGCACGAGACGCGAGTGACTGGATCTCGTCCGGATGGAGCAAAAAGATATGCCCGTCCGAATCCGGCTTGAACTGGCCCGCCTCATAAACACTGGGGTCGGCGCAATCGGAGAATTTCGGCAGCGCATTCCTGAAGTAGGCCCCGTTGGGCGTGGTCATCACAATATAGCCTCCCGGTCTGACCAACTGGGCGGTCTTCGCAAGAAAGTCATCGGGGTGGGCGACATGCTCGATAATCTCGGTGATCAGGACCGCATCGAATGAAGACGGAAAATCCAAATCGAAGACATTTCCTGGAGCGAAGTGAATTTTCCCCCGCTCCTGTTTGAGTTTTACGTATTCCACCAAATCCTCCCGCAGATCATTCCAGGTTACGTCATAACCCAACTCCGCGAGGGCGATCGAGAAGTTCCCTTGAGCAGCCGCAACGTCGAGAATCCGCGCACCCGGGGACAGAACATGAGTCAAGAGGCGGGAGGTCTGTCTGCGCCGGTTGTCGTAAGCGTGCGCATATCCACCATTTGAGAATTCGCCGTACACTTCCTCCAAATCATACGGGTACGAATACTTCCACGAGTCAGGCCAATTCTCTTCGATGTGTACGCGCTTCATGCAGCTACCGACTGCAATACTCAGTAGAATGCAGTGCGGAAGCTCGAAAGATCGCCCGTAGCCGCGGCGGGAGGCCGGCTGCCGCCGGAATACCTCCCACCCCGCTAGCCGGAATGAGTTCGGCGCTCCGCAACGGAACGCCGACAAGGTCAGTACCGGGGCCCAAAAAGAAGGCGGCGAACCGCCACGTAGCTCCTACCAGGCGATGGCCTTGATGCGGCGGGCGACTTCTTCGACGTTAGCGCGGCTGTTGAAGGCGCTGATGCGGAAGTAGCCTTCACCGGCACTGCCGAAGCCGCTGCCAGGGGTGATGACGACGTTCGCTTCATTGAGCATGCGGTCGAACATTTCCCAGGAGGTGATGCCTTTCGGCGTGGAGCACCAGATGTACGGGGCATTCACGCCGCCGTAGACTTGCAGGCCGATGGCCGCGGCGGCATCGCGCAGGATGGCGGCATTGCCCATGTAGTGGGCGATGAGGGCGGATACCTGGACTTTGCCTTCGACGCTGTAGAGCGCTTCGGCGCCGCGCTGCACGGGGTAGGAAACGCCGTTGAACTTGGTGGTGTGGCGGCGGGCCCAGAGCGGGTGCAAGGGCTTGCGTTCGCCACTCGGAGTCGAGGCAAGGAGATCCTTCGGCACGACGATGAAAGCGCAGCGGGTACCGGTGAAACCGCCGTTTTTGCTGAAGCTGCGGAATTCGATGGCCACTTCACGGGCACCGGGAATTTCGTAGATCGAGTGCGGCAGCGCGGGATCGCTAATGTAGGCCTCGTAGGCGGCGTCGAAGAGGATGACGGACTGGTGCTTGCGGGCGTACTCGACCCAGGCGGTGAGCTGTTCGCGCGTGGCGACGGCGCCGGTGGGGTTATTCGGGAAGCAGAGGTAAATGACGTCGACCGCTTCGCTCGGCGGCGCGGGAATGAAGCCATTTTCCGCGGTGCCGCGAAGGTAGGTAAGGCCGGCGTAGGCGCCGCTTTCATCGGCATCGCCGGTGTGGCCAGCCATGACGTTCGTATCGACGTAGACGGGGTAGACCGGATCGGTGATGGCGAGCTTGTTGTTGTCGCCGAGGATATCGAGGATGTTGCCGCAGTCGCACTTGGAGCCGTCGGAGACGAAGACTTCGTCATCGGCGACGTTGAGGCCCTTGGCGCGGTAGTCGTTCTCGGCAATGGCGTGGCGCAGCCATTCGTAGCCCTGCTCTGGGCCGTAGCCATGGAAACCCTCGCGGGTACCCATTTCGTCGATGGCCTTGTGCATGGCCTGGCGCACGGCCTCGGGCAGCGGCTCAGTCACGTCGCCGATGCCACAGCGGATGATGCGCTTGGCAGCGTCGGGATTCGCGTCGCTGAAGGCTTTCACCCGGCGGGCGATCTCGGGGAAGAGGTAACCGGCTTTGAGCTTGAGGTAGTTGTGATTGAGGTAGGCCATCGGAGAAAAAAAGAAAATCGGGGCGGCGTGTTTAGCTGGGTTCCCGGCGGAGGGAAAGGGTGGAAATGCGAATCCGTGCAAGACAGGGAGACGAAGGATCCCCTGCCCTGCACGGTCGAAAAGCACTTCAAAACGGCTCTTCCCAAGAGCCGTCCCGGAACAACCACCCGCCAAAGGCGGCTGTCTAACCGTTGGAGTACAGCCTTTAGGCTGCGGAAAGGTGGTGGAGCGTTTCTCGTGCAGCCACGAGCAGCCCAAAGGCTGTACTCCAACGGAAATGGGCCAGGTCTCTAGAAGGTCGGCTCGATCAGGCCGATGCCGTTGTCCTTGCGGCGGTAGAGGATGTTCACCTTCTCGGTTTTCGCGTTCTGGAAAACGACAAACTGGCGGTTCGACATCTCGATCATGAGCACGGCTTCGTCGACGAACATCGGCTTCACCGGATACCGCTCCGTCTTGATCACCTGCGGCTCGGCATTTTCGTCGCTCTCAAAGTTTTCGCCGAGATGCAGCACCTTTTCCTCGAGGTGCCGGATGTCATTCCCGCGGGGGCGATGGTTGCGCAGCAACTTGGTTTTGAACTTCCGCATCTGCCGCGTGATTTTGGCAATCACCCCATCGATGGCCGCGTACATGTCGTCGCACTCGTGGCTGGCCTCGATGGTGATGTGGTTGTTGCAGTGCAAAATCATCTCCGCGAAGTGGCGGTGTTTCTCGACGTCGAGAATCACCTGCACGTCGATGATGCGGGGGTAGTCGAGGTGGATGTGCTCTACTTTCGACTCCGCGTAACCTTTAATCGCATCGGTGATGCTGACGTGACGGCCGGTGACCTGGACGGGAACGTTGATGTTCGCAGTTTGCATATCGGATTTGCTCGATGGTTCTGGATGTTTTTTGGAGGGTCTGCTTGGGGAACTGTCTTAACCCGAATGTCGCTTGCGTCATCCCATCGTCGCGAACAAGCCATAAATTTTTGCCCGCGCGCAAACGGCGTCAGGTCTTTGCGATCACGTCATATTTTACATCTGGAAGCTCTCGCCGAGATAAACGCGGCGGGCGGTTGGATCGTTGATCAGGAAGTCTTTGCTGCCCTGGGTGACCACGCGGCCTTCGTAGATGAGGTAGGCGCGATCCACGATGGAGAGCGTTTCGCGGACGTTGTGGTCGGTGATCAAAATCGCCAGGCCATCGTCGCGCAGATTCTGGATGATCTGCTGAATTTCGCTGACCGCGATGGGGTCGACGCCGCTGAACGGCTCGTCGAGCATGATCAGGCTCGGATTCGTGACGAGCGAACGCGCGATCGTGAGGCGGCGTTTTTCACCACCGGAAAGCGTGAGCGCGAGCTGCTTCGCCACGTGCTCGATACCGAATTGCGTCAGCAGGTCGGCGCAGCGGGCCTTGCGTTCCTTGCGGTTGAGCTTCGTCGTCTCGAGGATGGCGAGGAGGTTTTCCTCCACTGTCAGCTTGCGGAAGATCGACTCTTCCTGCGGCAGGTAGCCCATGCCCATGCGCGCGCGCTTGTACATGGCGAGGCTGGTCACGTCCTTGCCGTCAAAGGTGACCTTGCCGCCGTTCGGCTGGACGAGGCCCACGATCATGTAAAAGCTGGTCGTCTTGCCGGCGCCATTCGGACCGAGCAGACCGACGATTTCGCCACGGCGGCAATCGATGTCCACCCCATTGACCACGGCGCGACCGCCGTAGACTTTGACCAGTTTATCGGTTTTGAGCAGCGGTTTGCCAGTCGTCGGCGCGGTGGCCTGCAAGGGAGCGGGATCGGTGGTGATCACGGGCTTTGAATTTAGCGGCCGTTGTCGTTGGCGGAAGCGGTATCCTTGATCACCGTCTTGTGCGGGCCATTCACCCGCATCTGGCCGTTGCGATTCAGCGTCATGACGGTTTCGTCGGCCGTGGCCACACAAAGATTGATGCCCTGCTGCACGCTGGGATTGCCGGTGAGCACGATATCGCCGCTCTTCGCGTCGTAGGTGGCCTTCCGAGAGTGGCCCACGTTTTTGGTGATCGAGCCGTCGGCTTCGACTTTGTCCTGCGTGATGAGGACCTGCTTGCCGGAGGCGGATTCCGCAATGGCGTGATCGAGACCGCCACCCTGGCTGGCCGGAGCTTCCTTCGCAGCGGGCGTCGTCTTCGCCGCCGGAGTCGCCGGCTTGGCACCAGCCGCCTTCGCCGGGGCGGGCGCGGCTTCCTTCTGGTTTTTCAGAAAGGCGGTCAGGCGATCGCAGTTCACATTGAACTCGGGATCTTTGACCAGCACATCGCCGATGAAAACCGCCTGCCGGGACTTCTGGTCAAAGGTGGCCTCAAGCGCGGTGATCTCGGTCTGGCCCTTGTCCTTTTTCGGAGGAGGCGTGGCTTTTTTCGGAGTCGCCAGCGGCGTATTTTCGTAGCCGAGCGGCGTGCGTTTGCCGCTGAAAAGATCGAGGCGGGGCAGCTTTGAGTCGTCCTGCGCCTGGCCGAGGGCCGTGGCGCCGAGGAGAGCGGCAGAGAACAGCGATACGATTACTTCAGTCTTCAAGAGCCTTGTCCTTCCTTTTTCGGAGCATTCTCCCCGGTTTCTTCGGAGAGGTCATAAATGATCATTTTTACGTTTCCCTTGATCCAACCCTGTTTGGTTTCGGTGTTGAACTCCATCTTCTGCCCGGTCAGCTGAAAGTCCGACCGCTTGATGGTCACGGTCTCCTCGGTCTGAATGATCCGGGTGGTCATATTCATCTGGGAGCCGGGCATCGCGATGGTCATTTCCTTCTGCCCGTTTTCATCGAAGGTCTCGATGAGCAGGTCGCGCATGTTCACGCGCTCGTCGTCGGGGCGGTTGCCCACGCCGATGTTGAAGACCATGGACTTTTTGCCGGTGGTATCGGTGTACGGGATGACGATACCCTTGGAATCCTGTCCCTTCGGCAGAGGCAGGGAGAGCTTGGGCATCGGTTTGCCCTCGGCGTCCGTCGCGGGTTTGGCGTCTGTCGTGGCGGTTTTGTCGCCCTTGGCCTCCTTGCCGTCTTTCTTTTTGCCTTCCTTGCCTTCGGGTGGTTTGCCCGCGGGTTTGGCTTCGGCTTCGGGAGCGGGGGTGGCTTTGGCCGCTTTGGGCTTCTTTTCCTTGTCCTTCTTGCCTGCGTCCTCCTTCTTTTCAGCGTGCTGCTTCAGGAAAGCGGCACGCGCCTGCTGGTCGGCATCCGAATTCGATTCGGCCATGGATACCGAGGCAGCAGCCAGGAGGGCTAGAAAGACGGAAGACCTACGCAAGGAGGGCATTGATGGACTGCAACTGTGACAGCAGCCTGGGAAGGTCCGCCAGTGGAATTTGATTGGGGCCATCGCTGAGGGCTTCTGCCGGATTTTCGTGAGTTTCGATAAAAACGCCGTCGCAACCTGCCGCCATGGCCGCCCGCGCAAGCACCGGAGCGAGCACGCCGTCGCCGCTCGTTTTATCGCCGCCCCCGCCCGGACGCTGCACGGAATGGGTCGCATCGAAGACTACCGGGTAGCCGAGTTCGCGGATCCAATAGAGCGAACGCATGTCGGCCACGAGGTTCTGGTAGCCGAAAGTGGTGCCCCGCTCGGTGAAGAAATATTTCTCACAGCCGAAGGCCACGAGTTTGTCGGCGATGTTTTTCACATCCCACGGCGCGAGGAATTGTCCCTTCTTCACATTCACCACCCGGCCGGTTTCCGCGGCAGCCTGGATGAGGTCGGTCTGGCGGCAGAGGAAGGCGGGGATTTGCAGAATGTCGATGAACTCGGCCGCAGCTTTCGCGTCTTCGGGCGAGTGCACATCGGTCGTCACCGGCACGCCGATTTCCACGCCGACTTTCTGCAGCAGGCGGCAGCCGTCTTCCAGGCCGATGCCGCGGTACGATTTCACCGAGGTGCGATTGGCTTTGTCGTAGCTCGCCTTGAACACGAACTGCACGCCGGCGGCCTGGGTGATCTCGCGGAGCTGGCGCGCTATGCGCCAGATGAACTCCTCACTCTCGATCACGCACGGCCCGAGAATGAAGAGCGGAATGCCCGCGCCAAAGGTCCACGGCCCGATGGAAAAGCTGAGCCGGCTCACGCTTCCTCCCCTTCTCCCGAGACCTCGACGTATTTGAGCCGGAGTTCCCCGAGCACGGTATCGAGCAGGCGTTCTTCGTCGCCGGTGAGATTGCCGCGGGTTTTCACGCGGATCATTCCGAGCTGGTCGATGAACGCCTTGGCCAGCGCCGGGTTGGGCGGCGGAGCGGAAGGCGGCGAATTGGGGTGCCGGCCGAGCGCGAAGAGCGCTTGCTGATGCTGCATCATCACAAACTGGATGAAGAGCTGCGCCATCTCGCCGGCCTGATCGGTCTGTTGCACTTGAGGCATGGGAGGCCGACCCTACCCGGGAGAGAGCCCAACGCGAAAGGGAAATTCACCGATCCATCGATAGGTGCAATCCCCTACCCGGCGCCGGCGGCGGCTGATGCGCAGAATATTTAACGCGTTCTAAGAGTGAGAAATACCGCCTTTCCCGCGCTTTCCATGATCGCACAGCACGAGGTCTTTACGGAGAAATTCGTCACGGGTTCTTCACGTCACTTCTCGTCTGCATAGCTAACATTCTCGAATTGTATGATTTCCTATCATTCGGAAAAAATTGCGGATTTTTGTTAGCAAATGCCATTGACCTCCCACGGCGTTCCTGCTGGCATCCCGCAACGTCATGAGTACCCGAGTATTGAGTGTGTGGACGTCTCTTCCCTTGGCTTGCGCCTTTTTGCTGCCGTCGATATCGATGACTGGCAAAGAACCCGCCCCGTATGCGGGCACCGGTGCCGCTTACCATCTGCAAGAGCCGCTGAGCCCTGATCTACCCTACGATGTCGATGTGCCCGCGCTTCGCGCGCTGAGTTCGACACCCAACCAGGAACTCCCCCCGTATGACATTCCGGGGGAGAATGTTTCGTACGCGCAACGGCTCTTTGACGTTTACGCGTGGAAATCTTTTATCGCCTTCAATTGGCCTGCCAAGGCCGATGGCCAGCCTGATCCGGCGAAGAATCTTAGCGATTCGCAATCGCCGCGCGTGTGGGAAAGCTATGTTGAAGTCGGTCGTGTTTATCAGGAAGACGGCAAGGCACCGCTCCCGTGGGCCGAAGCGGTGAAAGACAGCTGGAATCCGGCTCGCCGCACGCTGTGGGTCAGCGGCATGGCGCTCGGCCAGCGCGCGCTCGATGCGAAGCCGCTGCTGCTCGATGAAAGCCTGCAAGCCTTCACCGGACCGATGGTGGATCAGCAAGGCAAATGGGTTCGCTACCAGGTGGCGATGAACAAGGTGGAGTTCGACTACATCGTCGAAAACAAGCTCTACAACCTCGAAGGTCAGGCCATTTTCTCTGCGAAAAACAAGGTCGCCTTTCCGCAGAATGAAGGCACCAGCAAGTACGGCGCGATCGAGCTGAAATTTTCGTGGAAACAGCTGAGCGATCAGGACGATCCGACCCGGTTTTTCGTGCGCAAAAGCAAGGTAAAACCACTCACCGGCCCTGAATTCGAAGCGGACTTCGCGCTGGTCGGCATGCACATCGCCGCACGCACGGTCTCGTCGCCCACGTGGATCTGGGCGACCTTCGAACACGTCGACAACACCTCGGTGAACGACATGGAACGCGACAGCAAGGGACGCCTGCTCCGCCCAACGTTCTTCAATCCCGAGAATCCGACCAAGCCGGTCAATATTCTGGCGCCGAAGAATGCGGCGCCGAATTCCAAGGGCCAGTTTACGAGCTGGGACGAATCGAAAACGACCGATCCCACGCAGACCTTGATGGTTCTGCCGATTCCAAAAGCGACGGATGCCCTTAACAAAGAAGCCCAGGCCATCCTGGCGAAGCTCGGCTCGGTCTTCCAATATTATGAATTGATCGGTTCGCAGTGGCCGGTGGAACCAAACTTCCCCGCCTTCCCCAATGGCGTCAGCGCGCAGAGCGACGGCACCCTGCTGCCCAGCTCGCCGGAGAGCATTCTCTTTAAGGTGCCGGGCAAAGTGGTGCCGGTGCATCTCGTGAACACCACGATGGAAACCTTCTTCCAGAATGGCAATCAGCAGGCCGGCCCGCTCGCGGAAGACGACCGTCTCCCCCCCGGCGAAACGGCTGATCCAAACATCGTTTTCGCTACGGAAAGCTGCGCCGGCTGCCACTTCTCCGCAGGCGCCTGCATCGGCTTCAAGCGCAGCCCGAGCGGCAAGTTCCTGATCACCAGCCGCAATGGCAAAAATTACCGGGTCCCGATCTACGGCAAAAATTCTTCGCGCGGCCTGACCGGCAACGCGGACTACAGCTGGCTCATGCAGCTGCGCGCCCAATCGGCCCCTTACACCGGCACCGATGTGGTGCCGCTGGAATCCGTGCTCGTCCCCCCCGTGAGCTGCCCGACCAAATAACCTTAGACACCCCAACTCACAGGAGGCTTAGCAATGGCATTTCCGTTTGTAGCGGTTAACGGCTTCACGCCGAATAACCCCGGCTGGAGCACAGTCGGTAATATCAACAGCTGGACCGTCGATCCGACCGGTCTCATCTTCACCTTCACCTTCGGCTCCCGTTCGCTGATCATTCAGGTGCTCGGACCCCAGTCCTACCGGCTCCGGTTTAATCCGACGCCGGGGTACACCTACGACAAGGAGTTTTCCGTGGCGGTGGTGACTCGCGATCTCGGCCTCGCCGGGCTGACGGTCACTCATACACAGCCCAATTCCGGGCTGCTCGTGATCAGCACCGGCACGATCAATATCAATGTGAGCCTGACGCCTTTTGGCATCCAGGTTTTCCGTGGGGGCCAGCTCATCCATCAGGACGCACCGAACAGCGGCGTGCTTTACATCCCGGGAGCCGATGTGATTGCGGTGATGAAAACCGCCGCACCCGGCTCGGGTTTCGTAGGCTGCGGGGAAAAGGCGGGAGCCCAGCTCTTCAAGCAAGGGTTCACCTTCACCTTCTTCAACTTCGATAACTTCACCTACAATTCCGGCCCGGCTCTCGGCGACGGCGGTCCGTTGAATCCGACCGAGCCGCTGTATTGCTCGATTCCGGTGGTGATCGAAAGTAATCCGTTCCCGAGCGGCAGTTTCTCCGGGGCGGCGTACGCCTGCGGCGTCTTCCTCGACAACACCGGCCAGACCTTCATCAACGTCTCGGCGAACGACTACTCGGACATGTCCGGGAAGTACTACCTCGGGGCGCTCTACAACGACCTCGACTACTATTTCTTCGCCGGCAACGGCGTCGGCGATGTGCTCACGCAGTACACGACCCTGACCGGCCGTTCTCCCATGCCTCCGAAGTACAGCTTCGGCCTGCATCAAGGCGCTTACGGGTACTACGATCGCTTCAAGCTTTCGCTCGCCGCGAACGCGTATCGTGCGGCGCGCATTCCGTGTGACGGCCTGCACATCGACGTCGATTTCCAGGACAACTACCGCACGTTTACCCATAGCGAGCTGAAGTTCCCGGACGTCGCGCATCTGTTCAGCGATCTGCATGAGATCGGGTTCAAGATGAGCACGAACATCACGCCGATCATGACCACCAACCCGCTCGATGAAAACGGCGCGCCGGTGCTCTACACGCAGCGGGAAAATCTGAAAGCCACGAACGGGCTGATCTTCAACACCCGCTTCGGCGGCGGTCCTTCGCCGGACCTCTACGAAGGCGGCGTGAACTACGGCTTCAACTACGGCAACAACCCGTATCCCTACCCTCCGCTCAGCCCGAACCGCGACGGCTCCACGCCGCTGACGGCGCGCGGCAATTATCCGGACTTCGGATTGAAGGCCACACGCGACACCTGGGGGCAGCAATACGCGCACCTTTTCAGCGTGGGCCTCGACATGATCTGGCAGGACATGACCTGCCCGGCGATCGACAAAAACCTGCCGTCGGATATCGAAGAGTATCAGACCTTCGTGCAGACGCTCATGATGGCCCGGGAAAGCACCGACGCGGCCGGAAACGTGACCGTCGATTACCAGCCCAATTCGATGCTTCACAACTCGTACGTGGGCAATCTGCTCAAGGCGACGTGGGACGGCATCAACGAGCTCCGTACGACGCAGCGGAACTTCATCATCGCGCGTGGTGGATACGCCGGCATGCAACGCTATGCCGCTCTGTGGACGGGCGACTCGGCCTCGAGCTGGGACTTCCTCCAGATCAACATCCCCGAAGTGCTCAACCTCGGGATGTCCGGCGTGCCGATCAGTGGCTGCGATATCGGCGGCTTCGCCTCGGGCACCGGTTCGGTCGGCGGCTTTTCGGTGAGCGGCGGCTCGATTGTGGGCGGCATCACGAACTACGAACTGCTGACTCGCTGGATGCACCTCGGCTCGTTCCTGCCGTGGTACCGCAATCACTACAACGGCTACACCAAGCAGTATCAGGAGCCCTACGCTTACCCCGAACCGGTCCCGACCAACTGCCGCAAGTATGTCGAACTGCGCTACCGCATGCTGCAGGTCTACTACGATGCCATGTATCAGTGGACGCAGACGGGCCTGCCGATCGCCCGCGCGCTGTTCCTGAATGATCCGCAGGACCCGCAAGTGTATCAGCATCTGAACGATCAATTCTTCGTGGGGGGCGACTTCCTCGTGGCGCCGATGCTGAATCAGTACGAGACGGCCAATCCGCCTCAGACGCCGCAGCGCAACGTCTACCTGCCCGCGGGCAGCGACTGGTACGCCTTCATGGACAACCAGTATCCGCTCGTTGGCGCGGTGATGGGTGGCACGCTGGTCACGAACTACGTCGCCGATCTCACGCTCGTACCGATCTATGTGCGGGCCGGCGCGATCCTGCCCTACTGTAACCTGGAGCAATGGGTCGGCGAGTTGCCTTCCAATCCGCTCACGATCAACTGCTACCCCGGTCCGGATCGCTGGACCGATGCCCAAGCCTACCAGCTTTACCAGGACGACGGCATCAGCACCGACGCGGAAAACAAAGGCACCTATCGCCTTTCGCGGATCTACCAGCAGACGCTGAACTCCGGTGGAGTCACCCGCCAGGTGCGCGTGGCCCGGGTCACCGATCAATATACCCCGTCCGCCAACTACTACTTCGTCGCGATTCTCGGGAGCCTCACCTCCCCCAACCAGGTTTCGCGCGACGGCACCAATCTGCCGAACGTGGGCTCTCCGGCGGCGCTCTCCGATTCGCCGGTCGATTCGTGGTACTGGAACTCCTCGATCCAGATCGCGTTTGCCAAGATCTACGACAACAAGCCGGACACGACCGTCACCTTCAACTACTAAAAAACTGCCATGATCACGCGTCGCAGTGCCGCTCATCGGCCCCAGCTTACCTTCACGGCTGATTTTCACGAACTGACCCAGGGCGATCTCGTCCCCGGGACTATCGGCCTCCGCTATGACCCCTGGCGTATCGTGCCTTCGGCAGAGATCGCCGAATTCCCGAACTCCGGGCGGCCAGTGCATGCCTACGCCAAATTCCATCCCACCGGCCAATATTGGGAAGGCGACCTGTGGCTCCGTCCCGGAGTGCAGATGGACGTCATTCCCGACCCAGCCGCTCAGGGCCCCATGCTAACCACCGATCTTCCCCTCGCTCCCGGGGCGGAAGGCGTGGAGTTGTGGTTTTCTTACGTCAACGAAGCCGGCGAGACCCTCTGGGATAGCGCTGGCGGCAAAAACTACGTCCTGCGTTTCCCGACCCACGATCTCGAGATCGTTTCGGCCGAGGCGAAAACCGCGCCGGACGGAGCCACCGATCGTTTCTCCACCGTGGTGAACAGCAAGGCCGAGGTCGATTCCGTCACGCTGCGCTGGCGCCTGACCCGGCTGCCCAATCTGCCCCGCGAAGAACGGCCGCTCGTCGCCAGTATCAACGCCGACGGTGGCAAGACGTGGACGGCTCCGGCCGATGGTTTCATCGTGCCGCACAATGCCACGGTAGCCTTCGATCTGGTCTACACGATCGGCGACCGCAAATTCACCGACGACAACGAAGGCACTTGGTATCTCGCCGGGTTGGACTGACGCTTCTCACAGAGGGTGCGGCCGCCGGAAAATATCCCGCAAGGATATCAAGAAAGGTAGCCGGCAGTAACACCGCCGCTCCCGGCCACCAGGAGGTCGCGCCCTGAGAGGACACAGGCAGAGGAAGCGTTCGTCCGTTCGCTGCTGATCGATCGCGATCCCCGAGCCACTGCCCGGGGCGCATGGGTTGCTCGGAGGAATGGATTTCGGCGGGTTCCCCGTCGGCTGATTTCCGCGCATCCCTTCGCGACGAAAAACGTCGCAAAACGACGAAGAGATCCTTCAAGTTGGTGCACCAATCCGCCAACCAGCCTCCCTTTTCCTGCCCGGGCGGCGTCTCGTGCCTGCGCCGGGACAAAGCCCCCACCGCCACCCGCACACCGGGCACAGCTCGCTGGACAATCCCCTTGCTAAGGAGCCGTGAAGGCCCCGATGTGTTCGGGGTGGCGGAGGGATGCGAAGAAGATGCTTTGCCACCACCGGTGTTTCCACTCCTCCCGCGTAACGTTTCAGTCAGAAGCCGTGCACGGTTCCGAAATTCCAGTTTGGACATTCCGATTGCTGGGAGGCACTAGTGCCGCGGCATGACTGAGACGGAAGCCTGCATCGCGTTGAATATGGTCCCGAATATCGGGCCTGTGCGTTTGCGGAAGCTGGTCCAGGCTTTTGGATCACCGGAGGCGGTACTGCGCACGCCGAAGAGCCGGCTCCGGCAGGTCGAGGGGATCGGCGAGGAATTGGCCGACCGGATCGCCGATTGGGAAAAGACCGTCGATCTGAAGGCCGAACTCGAGCGCATGGAGAAATTTGGCGCGCGTGTGATCACCCAGAAGTCGCCGGAATACCCACCGGGTCTACTCGAACTGCACAACCCACCCATCGTGCTCTACGTCTGGGGCACGGTCATGGAGGAAGATCGCCGGGCCATCGGTGTGGTCGGCTCGCGCAAGACCAGCCACTACGGGCTCGAGTGCGCCAAGAAACTCTCCTACCAGCTCGCTTACGCCGGGCTGACCGTCGTGAGCGGCCTGGCCCGCGGGATCGATACTGCCGCCCACCAGGGCGCCCTCGCGGCCAACGGGCGCACCATCGCCGTGATCGGATCCGGCCTCATGGACCTCTACCCGCCGGAAAACGCCGGGCTCGCAGAAAAGATCACCGGATCGGGCGCGGTAGTCAGCGAGTTCCCCATGACCTTTCCTCCCAGTCCGCAGACCTTCCCTTACCGGAACCGGATCGTCGCTGGCTGGGGCCGCGGGTTGCTCGTCGTCGAGGCTGGCCAGAAAAGTGGCGCCCTGATCACGGCCGAGCAGGCCATCGAAAACGGCCGGCTGGTCTATGCGGTGCCTGGGCAAATCGACAAACCGACCTCGTTTGGCAGCAACCGCCTGATCCAGCAGGGCGCCAAATTGATCATGTCCGCCGGGGACATTCTCGATGACCTGAATTCCCTTTTTCCCGAGTCCAAACGCCCTCTACTTCCCGCCAATCAGGCCACGGCGACACCGGAAGCGGCCACCAAACGCGCCGCTGCATCCGAATTGGAAGCCTCTATCCTGGAGGCACTTGGGACAGAAACTTTCGCTCCGGAGCAGATCGCGGAGAAAAGCGGCTTGCCGCTGCCGAAAGTCACCGCCAGCTTGCTCACCCTCGAAATCAAGCGGCTGGTACGCCAGTTGCCGGGGCGGCAATTTGTGAGAAGTGCCGCGCCGGGAACGGACGTTTGACCGATTCCGATTCCGAGTTCTCAAACAGTTCCCGTCCAATGTCCAAAACGCTCGTCATCGCCGAGAAACCCAGCGTCGCCACCGACCTAGCCAAGGCCCTTGGAGTCAAGAAAGCCGGCGATTGGTATGAAGACGACCGGTACGTCATTTCCTCGGCTGTCGGGCATTTGCTCGAAATCATGGCCCCGGAAGGTTCCGAACCGGCCAAGGGCAAATGGAAGATCGAAAACCTGCCCTCCCTGCCCGGGCATTTCGACCTCAAGCCGATCGACAAAAACGCCAACCGCCTCGCGGTGCTGCGCAAGTTGATCAAACGCAAAGACGTCGAAAAAATCATCAACGCGTGCGACGCCGGCCGCGAGGGCGAACTCATTTTCCGCAATATCGTGCGCGCCACCGGGGCGAAGCAGTCTCTCCAGCGCCTCTGGCTGCAATCGATGACCACGGACGCGATCCGCAAGGCCTTCGCCAGCCTGCGCTCGGACAACGACCTGCTTCCCCTGGCCGACGCCGCGGTTTCCCGCAGCGAGGCCGACTGGCTCGTGGGTATCAATTCCACCCGCGCCCTGACCGCACTCAATTCCCAGCACGGCGGTTTCCAGAAGACCACAGCCGGGCGCGTCCAGACCCCCACCCTGGCCATCCTCGCCGAACGCGAAGAGCGCATCCGCAGCTTCGTCTCGCGCAACTACTTTGAAGTCTACGGCGACTTCGGCGTCACTGCCGGAGCATATCGCGGGCGCTGGTTCGATCCCGCCTTCAAAAAAGGCGCCGATGAAGACGGTCGCGCCGAACGCATCTGGGATCGCGCCAAGGCCGACGAAATCTCCGCCAAATGCGCCGGCCAGCCGGGCACCATCGAGGAGGAGAAAAAGCCCACCACCCAGGCGCCGCCGCTCCTCTACGATCTGACCACCCTCCAGCGCGAAGCCAACCAGCGGTTCGGCTTCCCCGCGCGGATGACCCTGCAAATCGCCCAGGCGCTCTACGAAAAACACAAGGCGCTCACCTATCCCCGTACCGACTCGCGTTATCTCCCCGAGGATCACGTGGCCACGGCCAAGCAGGTGATGGCTTCGATCGAGGACTCCACCCTCGCTCCGCATGCCTCCCGCGCGCTGGATTCCGGCTGGGTCCGCCCGAACAAGCGCATCTTTAATAATGCGAAGGTCAGCGACCACTTTGCCATCGTGCCCACCGGCACGATCCCGAAGTCGCTCACCGAAATCGAACAGAAGATTTTCGACCTGGTCTCGCGCCGCTTCGTCGCGGTGTTTTTCCCGACGGCACAGTTTGAAGTGACCACCCGCATCACCACCGTGGTCGGCGAGAAGTTCAAGACCGAGGGCAAGATCATCGTCGATCCGGGCTGGCTCGCCGTTTACGGCCGCCAGGCGGAAACCGACGACGAAAACGACAAAGCCATCGTCGCCGTTCGGCCGGGCGAAAACGCCCAGACCACGGCCATCGAGATCAAGGAATGCCAGACCAAGCCGCCGCCGCGCTTCACCGAAGCAACCTTGCTTTCGGCGATGGAAGGTGCGGGCAAATTCGTCGACGACGAAGAGCTGCGCGAAGCCATGGCCGAACGCGGCCTCGGCACTCCGGCGACCCGTGCGCAGATTATCGAAGGCCTGCTCCTCGAAGGTTACCTCATCCGCCAGGGCCGGGATCTTCACGTGACGGCCAAGGGGCTCTCGCTGATCACCCTGCTGCGCGACCTCGATGCCGGCACGCTGACCAAGCCGGAGCTCACCGGCGAATGGGAACATCGCCTCCGCCAGATGGAACGCGGCGAACTCCCCCGCGAGACCTTCATGAGCGACATCCGCCGGCTTACGTCGGAGATCGTCGAGAAGGTGCGTGGCGGTATGGGCCGGGAAGTGCGGGGCCGGTTTGAAGCGCTCCAGGCCAAGTGCCCGCGTTGTGGCCACGAAGGCTTCAACGAGAGTTTCCGCGCGTTCGAGTGCGGCAATCCCGAGTGCAAGCTCCTCGTCTGGAAAACGATGGCCGACCGCGAATTCGAACGAGAAGAAGTCGCCCGCCTGCTTACCGAGGGCCGGGTCGGACCGATCGAAGGTTTCAAATCGAAATTTGGCAAACCCTTCTCTGCGGAAGTCGTGCTCAACGAAAAGGGCGAGTGGAAGCAGAAGTTCGATTTCGGCCAGGACGATGGCGCCGAAGGCACCGTTTCCGCACCGGTGAATCCGGAGCCGATCGGCCTCTGCCGCGTGTGCCAGACCGGCCAGGTCTTCGAGCACGCCAAAGCGTACATCTGTGACAAGGTCCCTACCAAGAAGTGCACCTTCCGGATGGGCAAAACGATCCTCCAGAAGGACATTACCCGCGAGCAGGTGAAAGCGCTGATCGAAACCGGCAAGACCGGCAAGATCGACAAATTCGTCTCGCAGAAAACCAAACGCGCCTTCTCCGCCTTCCTCAAGCTGGGCCCGGACGGCAAAGTCGGTTTCGAGTTCGAGCCGCGGGAAAAGAAACCCGCGAAGGGCGCAGCCGCGAAAGCTCCCAAGGAGCCAGCCAAACCGGTTGCCGTGGAGCAATCGTCGGAGCCGCCATTCTAGAGCGGCGGTCTAGTCTAGCGCCCCCTACAGGACGCATGGCTCGCAAGGATGAATTCTAGGGCATCGCTGCGCTCAGCCCTAGGCTGTGCTCTGGCGGACCGTTGGTCCGCAGGCCGGGAACTTCCCGGGGTTCGACTGCTCGGAGGGACGTAACCAGCATCGAGTGGCGAGCTAACATCTGTTGCGACCGTTTGGCACCTTGTGTCGGAATATGGAAGCAACTCTCCGGCATCGACGGAGCGATGCCCTCCAATTTGCGAACCCGCGCGGCCTGAAACTGGAGGGCACCGGCGCCATCGGTGCCGGGCGAGCGACCCGGTCGCAAATTGGTTTGGACCGCCCAAAAGCGAAAAGCGCGGGAGATTTGAGTCTCCCGCGCTTTTGCTTTTTGATCCGGTCGGGGCCGTTTAGCGGCCCTTTTTCTTGTCGTCGTCCGAGTTCTGGCCCTGCTGCGGAGCGGGGCGACCACCACCCCGCGGTTGCTGCTGGGGTGGGCGTTGGACCTGCGGCTGTGGCTGCTGTTGCGGCGGGCGTTGCTGCGGCTGACGCTGGAACTGCGGTTGCGGCTGCGCTTGAGGACGTTCCATCTGCTGGGACTTGCGCTGGGCGCTGATCGCTTCCTGGCGTTGCGCCTGCATTTGTTGCTGCCGCTGCGCCTGGAGCGCACGTTGCTGGGCTTCCGCCTGCCGGCTCATCGCGGCCTGGCGCTGCGCGGCATCGGCAGCCTGGCGTTGCTTCGCGGCTTCCCGCGCTTCCGCGGCTTGCTGCGCCTGCATCTGCTCACGGCGGGCCGAGGCCTGGGATTCGCCCTGGGCATTCAAGGCCGCAGCACGTTGCCGCTCCGCTTGCTGTTGTTGCTGCTCGGCGATCCGGCGTTGCGCGGCCTCGGCATCGGGCTGTGGCTGCTGACTCGGCACCACCTGCGGTCTCGGCTCGGTCGGCATCACTTGTGGGGTGAAGGGGCGCCCGGGGGCGATGCGGTTGGGCTTGTCGTCGTCGTTGTCATCACCACCCCGGAAGGGTTTGCGCTGCGGATTACCCGGGGTCGGTTGCACCGGGTTGAAGTCCGGGCGCTTGTTCTTCCCGATCTTGGTATCCGGGCGATCCTCAGGCGTCACCACCGACGGCTGAGTCGGCACGGTCGGCTGGGTTTGCGGCGGAACGCGATCGGGACGGTCGCCCCCGAATTTGCCCGGCTTGCCCAGTTTACCGGGCCTTTCTTCGACGAGCGGATTGGTGGGCACAGTCGGAACCGCGGGCCCACGGCCGGGCTTCACGTCCGTATCCGGTACCTTCGGTTCATTGCGGCCGGGGCGCGCGATGAAAGGCTGGTTCCCCGGTGCACCCGGGACCGGCGGCACGCCGGGAGTCGCCGGCGTCACCACTCCATCACGACCTTTTTTGCCCTTGTCGTCGTCCTTGTCGCGATCGCGATCGCGGTCACCGGCAAACGGGCGCGGCCGGATCTGCGTCGGCGAAGGCGCGGAGGTATCTGCTTTTTCCGGCAACGGCTTCAAGTCGCTCACCTTCACCGGACGGGCCGGAGCAGTTTCCGGCGTGAGGCCCTTCGCATCGACCTTTACCTTTTCGCGCATCCTGGCCATTTCGCCGGGGTCCTTCACGCCGGCCCAGCCCTTGTCGATCTTCGGCCGGGCGATCACCTGGGTCACATTCGGCCGGATGACTTGCGCCACCGGTTTGTTCACGATCTTGGGGGCAAAGACCTGGAGCGTATTGCCCGCGACCACGTTGCGCGGCGCTTTCACGACCTTCTTGTTATTGATGATCGTGATGTTGTTATTAATGATCGTCGTATTCTGGACGAGCTTGAGCGTCGGCACCTGACGGCGCCCGACCCGGTTGATATAGGCGTAGTCCGGGCCGCCACAGAAGACGTGCCGGTTGTAGCTGTTGTACGTGATGTTGGTGATGTTCACCGTCCCGCCAAACAGGCTGATGCAGCGAGCGCGCGGCACACAGACGCTACGGATGACCGGGGCTCCAAATTCGACCGTGGGGCAGAAGTTGTAGTAGCTCGGGCCGATATCGCAGGTTTCATCGACCCACACGCTGAAGCCCACACTCGGCCGCCAGCGAGCCTCGGGCGGCAGGGGCGCCCAGCCGACGTAGTCGTCGTTCTTGCGCCAGGAAACCCAGGCCGGGCCCCATTCGTAATCCGGCACCCAGCACCAGCCCACGTCGTCGGTCCGCACCCAGCGGCCGTAGTGGTAGGTGATGTCGCCGAAGTCTTCGTAGCTGACCCAGGTCCAGCCCGCGTCGGTGTAGGACCAGTAGCCGTCGGTGTAGGGCGCCCAATCGGGATCGACGTCGCGCGGACGCCAGCAGGTGCCGTAGTCGCCGACTTCGACCCATTCGCCGTAGGGAGAGAGATTGTCGTAGAAGAACTCGTACGAGACTTCGTCCTCCGCACGGGCCGTCAACGGTGCCAGAGCGGGAGTGAAGGCCAGAGCGAGCAGGAGGAGTTTCGTTTTCATGACGATGCGTGGGGTGAGACTGGGAGGTGCCAAAAAAGATTCATCCAGTGTTCGAAGTTTTTCCGCTTCATGGCTGCGTCTTTTGCCGGCACCTGGACTTGGCGGGGCCGCCAAGCACCCTAAACTCCGCACGATGCGCTTCTTATTCAACCTTTTCGTCAGCCTCGCCCTGACCGTCACCGCGGCCCGTTCCGCCGACGCCGCGCCCCTGCGCGTGGGCATGGAACTCGGCTACCCACCCTTTGAGATGCGCGACGCTCAAGGCCAGCCCGCAGGGGTCAGCGTGGACCTCGCCAAAACCCTCGGCGAAAAACTCGGCCGGCCGGTGCAGATCGAAAACCTGCCCTTCGATGGCCTCGTCCCCGCCCTCAAGACCAGCAAGATCGACCTGATCCTTTCCTCGATGACCGCAACTCCGGAACGGGCCCGCGTGATCGCCTTCTCCGATCCGTACCTGCAGACCGGCCTCTGCCTGCTCGTCGGCACGAAAAGCGACGTGCAAACCGCCGCCGACCTCGCCCGGGCGGGGCGCACCATCGTGGTGAAAAAGGGCACCACCGGCCATCTCTACGCGGCCAAGAATCTCACCGCCGCCAAAGTCCTCGTGCTCGACAAGGAAGCCGCGGCGGTCCTCGAAGTCACCCAAGGCAAAGCGGATGCGTTTATCTACGATCAAATGTCCGTCTTCTCCCACTGGCAGCGAAACCGCGAAACCACCCGGGCCGTACTGGTTCCGTTTCAAAAGGAATCGTGGGCCATCGGCTTGCGCCCCGGCGATGACACCCTGCGCGGCCAGGTGAATGCCTTTCTGAAAAGCTATCGCGAGAGTGGCGGCTTCGAGCAACTCGGCGACCGCTGGCTCGCCGAACAAAAGGCGGAATTCAAAAAGCTGGGCATCCCGTTTTTGTTTTAAAGCGGCCGCAGGGCCAATCCGTTTACGGGCGCACTTGCCACGCGCGCCCGGCGCCCGTATCCACAGCGCTCCATGACGTTGACGCCTGAGAAACCGATCGCCGGATTACTTGCACCTGTCTTCGCTCTGCGACGCGAGGGCGACCTCGGCGTGGGCGACACCCAGGCGCTGAGGGACTTCATCGATTGGGCGGCCGATCATGGCTTCGGCCTCGTGCAGCTGCTGCCGATCAATGAGACCGGGCACGATCACTCGCCGTACAACGCCATCTCCTCGGTGGCACTGGATCCGACGACAATCACGATCACGGAGGAATCCATCCCGGATCTGACAAAGGCCGATTTCGACGAAATCGTCAACGGGCTGGACCTCGCCAAGCTGCGCGTGGGCCCCGTGGCCTACAGCTTTGTGAAGCCGCTCAAGCTGCGCCTGCTCGACCGCGCCTTCGAACGTTTCACCGCGGGCAGCCTCGAGCGCAACGATGTCCGGGCGCGCGAGTTTCGCCATTTCTGCAAGCAAGAGGCTGAGTGGCTCGATGACTACGTGCTTTTCCGTGTGCTGATCGACGAACACGGCGGCAGCGAGATGTGGGACACGTGGCCGCTCCATCTGCGCAATGCCAAGAGCGCCTGGGAGCATCTCGCCACGCTTTCCACCGAAGAACAGGACCGTTTTGCCCACGCCCTGCGCGCCATCCAGTACCGCCAGTGGATCGCGTGGACGCAATGGCGCGAAGTGAAAGCGCACGCGGATCGCCGCGGCGTCGCGCTCATGGGCGATATTCCTTTCGGCGTCTCCTACTACTCGGCGGACACGTGGGCGCAGCCCGAGCTTTTCAATCTCGAATGGTCCGGCGGTTGCCCGCCCGAAACGATTCTCGAAGTCGATGCCTTCACCAAAAAGTGGGGGCAGAACTGGGGCATCCCGCTTTATCGCTGGGAAATCCATCGCGCCGAGCATTTCGCCTGGTGGCGCCAGCGCGTGCGCCAGGTGCGCGCGGTCTTTCACCTCTTCCGCATCGATCACATCCTCGGGGTCTTCCGCATCTACAGCTTCCCGTGGCGGCCGCAGCGGAACGAAGAGTTCCTGCCGCTGACCGAAGAAGACGCTGCGGAGCTGACCGGCGGCGAACTGCCGCACTTCACTCCACACGACGATGAGACGCCCGAAAGCCGCGCGGGCAATCACGCGCAGGGCGAAGAAATCCTCCGCGTCCTGCTCGACGAATGCGGCGCCTACAGTCTCGTGGGCGAAGATCTCGGCGTGGTGCCGCCGTACGTGCGCCCGTGCCTCGCGGAACTCGGCATCGCCGGGTTCAAAGTCCCGCAGTGGGAAGAAACCGCTCCCGGCGGTCCCCTGATCGACGGCAAACTCTACGAACGTCTCTCGCTGGCGACCTACGCCACCCACGATCACGATCCGATCCGCGCCATGTGGGAGCACTGGATGAACGCGATTGCGGCCGCAGAAAAAGGCGACCCAAAAACTTTCCCCGCCCGCGACAAAGCGTGGCGCGAATGCCGCGTCGTGGCCGCCTGGTGCGGTTTCGAAGTGCCGTGCATCACCCCGTGGAGCGACAAGATTCACGAGAAGCTCCTCACCGGCCTCTTCCGCTCCAACTCGTGGCTCGCGGTGCTGATGATCACCGACCTTTTCGCCACCACCCAGCGCTTCAATGTCCCCGGCGCCGTAAGCGAAAGCAACTGGAGCCAGCGCCTCTACGGCACCCCCGCTGACTGGCGCAAAGACCGCGCGCTTTCGGCCAAGGCCAATCAGGTCGCCGACCTCGTCCGCACCAGCGGCCGCTGGTTGTAGAGCCTTTTTCGCGCTCGCCATCGAAGCGGGTGGGCAAGGGAGCGGGTCGCTCGACCACCGCCGCTGACACAGCGGCGGCTACAACGGTCTCACTACATCATGCCTCTTTTCCAAAGGACGCGTGTAGCCGGCGCTGTCAGCGACGGTGGGATCCGGCGCGGCTGCTGAGAAATTTGATGCCGGGCTTGGCAAAGGCCGCTACCGGTCTCTTCGTCCGCATCCCCCCAAAAAAACACATGGGACAGGGCAGCCTCGGCAAGAATCCCGCCACATTCGTGTTTCACGTACAGGAAACCCACTCGTTTGACGCCCAAACGCAGCTTGATTTTCGGAAAGATGGTTGAGTCCCGCGTACGACTGTGAATGCTCTCCACTCTTAGTTTTCCTCTCCCAACTACTCGAACATCGTAACAATGTCCAAGTCTCCCATTCGTGTCGCCATTACCGGAGCCGCCGGCCAGATCGGTTATTCGCTGCTCTTCCGCATCGCCTCCGGCGCGGTTTTTGGCCCCGACCAACCGGTGATCCTGCATCTCATCGAGATCGAACCCGCCCTGCCTGCGCTGCAAGGGGTGGTCATGGAATTGGACGACTGCGCTTTCCCGCTGCTCAAGGGCATCGTGGCCACCTCTTCGCTCGATGAAGGCTTCCGCGATGTGAACTGGGCGCTGCTCGTCGGCTCGGTGCCGCGCAAGCAGGGCATGGAGCGCAAGGATCTCCTCGGCATCAATGGCAAGATCTTCATCGGCCAGGGCCAGGCCATCGCGAAGAATGCCGCCGGCGATGTGCGCGTGCTCGTGGTCGGCAATCCGTGCAACACGAATTGCCTCATCGCCATGAACCACGCCAAGGCCGTACCGGCCGACCGCTGGTTTGCCATGACGCGCCTCGACGAAAATCGCGCCAAAATCCAGCTCGCGAAAAAGGCCGGCGTCGACATCACCGAGGTGACCAATCTCGCCGTCTGGGGAAATCATTCGCCGACGATGTATCCGGACTTCCACAACGGACGTATTCACGGGGACCCTGTGACCGAAATCATTCACGACCACGCCTGGCTCGAAGGCGAATTCCTCACCACCGTGCAGCAGCGCGGTTCGGCCATCATCAAGGCCCGCGGTGCATCGAGCGCGGCTTCCGCGGCCAACGCGGTCATCGATACGGTCCGCTCGCTGGTCAACCCCACCTCGGAAGGCGACTGGCACAGCGTGTCGGTCTGCTCACGCGGTGAATACGATATCCCGACGGGCATCATCTCGTCGTTCCCCATCCGTACGCTGTCGAGCAGCCACTGGGAAGTGGCCAAGTGGGTGCCGATCAACGGCTACTCTCGTGCCAAAATTGATAGCTCAATCTCAGAACTGCTGGAGGAGAGGTCGATGGTGGCTGAACTGTTGACGTAGTCCTTCCGGCAGTTTTTGTACGTTTCGCCCGACTTTTTGGACAAACGTACATACGGCACTGGGGCTGCTTCGCTTTCAGGTTCTCTCGTTCGCTGTTACATGTCTACTCGGGGAGTCTGTCAGAGTGTAGTTCGTGGGTTTGCTCTTCTCGCTGCGTGCACCTTTGGGGCTATTGCAGAAGAAGCGCCCGCTTTGCCGTTGTCCATGACCATCGAGGCCTTCGCCGCCAAGGGAGCACAGGCGGCGGGGAATCAGGTGGTCCGCCTGCGCGGGACTGTGACCGCGTTCGTTGGGGAGGATGCGTTCTTTTTGCAGGACGCCACCGCCGCCACCCTCGTCTACAAGATCGCTGCGCCCAACGAGGTCAAACTGGGTGACCTCGTCGATGTCTTCGGCACGCCCGGAGTCGGGGGGATCACCCCGCACATCGTCGCGAAGGGCATTCGGCTGGCCGAGCATGGTCCCGTGCCGGCACCTTTGGTGCTCGACGGGGTCGATGCCCCGGGAACCGGGTTCGATGGCATGCTCGTGCGTTTCCGCGGCCGGGTGGAAAACAAAAGTCCGGTCACCTCGCGCGGCCAGCAAATCCACCTGACCGCCTGGGGGCGCGTGGTGGCACTCGTCGCTCCGACTGAAGGGGACAATACCGATTGGCCCAAACTTGGAACCGCCGATCTGGTCGAAGTCACCGGGGTCATGACCTTCCAGCCCCAACCGGGCAGCTCTTTCTCCATCCGGCGGGTGATTTTGCGGCACCGGGGGGATCTCACTTTGATTCAGCCCGCTCCGTGGTGGCGGCAGCATCAGCCGATGGTGTGGGTCGGTTTGCTCGCACTGGCTGCGGCCGGTGCAATCGGCGCTGCCGGTCTGTGGATCTCGCGTCGCCGCTCCCGGGTGCGGGCAGCAGCCGCCGCAGTTCCGCCTCCTTCCATCGCTCCGCGGCCGCAACCTTCGAGCACCTCGGTTCCCCGGGTGACGGCTCCCTCATCCGTTTCCACGTCGGCCCTGCCAGCTCCGGAACCGGAGGAAACCGACATGGAGCGCCGCTATCGCGAGCTCTTCGAAAGTGCGACGGATATCATTCTCACCCACGATCTCGACGGCCAGATCACCAGCTTCAACCCAGCCGGCGAACGCCTGCTCGGCTGGCCCGCAGCGGAAGTCATTGGCCGGCCGATCTATACGATCATGGCACCAGATGAGGCGGACATTGCCGGCGGGCTGGTCCAGAGCGGACGCGCCCCCGAAGGCAGCGGCGGCGGCAGCTTCCACCTCGAGCTGAAAACCCGCGACGGGCGAGTGGTCCCCTTCGAAGTGAACTCGTGGATCGAGTACCAGGAAGGCGAACCCGTCGGCGTGCAGGCCATCTGCCGCGACATTACGCACCGCCTGCGGAGCGAAGACGAGCGGCAGCGTTTCGAACGCCGCCTCGTCGAGACGCAAAAGCTCGAAAGCCTCGGCATTCTCGCCGGAGGCATCGCGCACGATTTCAACAACCTGCTCACCGCGGTGCTCGGCAACGCCAGCCTCGCCCGGATCGAATTGCCGCCGGATTCCCCCACGCAAAAGAGCATGGAGGAAATCGAGCTCGCCGCCGAACGCGCCGCGGATCTGTGCAGCCAGATGCTCGCCTACTCCGGGCAAGGCCGCTTTGTGGTCACCCGGCTGAATCTCAGCTCGCTGGTCTTCGAGACCATGGAGCTTATCCAGGCCTCGGTGAGCAAACGCGCGAAGCTAAATATCGATCTCGCGGAGAAGCTCCCGATGATCCACGGCGACACCATGCAACTCCGGCAGGTGCTGATGAATCTCATCACCAACGCCAGCGAATCGCTGGGCGAAGGCCACGGCACGGTGACGGTGCGCACCAGCGTGCTGACGGCCAGCTCCAATTGGGCCGTCGACGCCCAGCACACCCCGGAAGGCTTCGAGGGTGAATACGTGATGCTCGAGGTGACCGATACCGGCAGCGGTATGAACCCGGAAACGGCGGCGCGGATGTTCGAGCCGTTCTTCACCACAAAATTCACGGGGCGTGGCCTCGGTCTCGCGGCCGTCCTCGGCATCGTCCGCAGTCATCGCGGGGCGCTGAAAGTGGAGACGCAGCTCGGCCAAGGCACCTCCCTGTGGATCGCTCTGCCCGCCGTCGGCGTGCTCCATATCGGCGGCAGCAGTCACCCAGAAACCGAAACGCGCCCGCTTTTCCACGCTACGGTGCTCGTGGTCGACGACGAAGCGCCCGTGCGCCGCACGATGACTCGCGCTCTCGAAATGATGGGCTGCAAAGTGGTCGTCGCGGAAGACGGCTCCGTCGCGCTGGAACGCGTGCGGCAATATGGCCGGCCCTTCGACCTCGTGCTGCTCGATCTCACCATGCCGCAAATGGATGGCGTGCAGACTTTGCGTGAACTGCGCCGCATGCGGCCGGAGCTGCCCGTGATCCTGATGAGCGGATTCGCCCAGGCCCAGGCCATCGCGAGATTCGGCGAACACCGCATGTCGGGTTTCCTGCAAAAGCCCTTCAAGCTCGAGGAATTGACCCGGCTCGTTTCACGAGTGTTGCACGAGCAGCCGGTGGCGGCGGCCAAGGCGCACTAAGCGGGGTTCGTCGCGGATTGTTTTGACCCACCCCATGCGTTCTCCCCTGCCCTTGCTTGCCCTTGTTCTCGTCGGCTGCGCTCACCCCGGCCCGAGCAATCCCAACGAACAAGTCGCCTCGTATCGGGCCAAAGGCCTCACGCAGGAGGAAGCCATGACTCAATCGCTGAAGGACAGCGCCGAGCACGCTCATGCGGCCCGCGAGCAATCCGATCGTTCCAAGCCCGATCCTTATCGGCAAACCGCAAATCGTCCGGAAACCGCCATCCGGCAGTTCTACATGCGCTAAAGCGGATCTGATCACCCACCGTCGCTCCGGTGATCTGAAAATTCGCTTTAGCCACTTTCGATCCTTCCCAAGCGGAAGACGATCCCGCAAGAAATCGGCGCATCGTTCCCTCATGACTGCTCCTGCTTCCGCCTCCGCCCCCCGGCTCATCTTCGACTGCCATCTCGATATCTCGATGAATGCGCAGGACTTCAACCGCGACCAGCGCTGGACGCAGGAACAGATCCGCCGCAGCGAAATCGGGATGAAGGACATACCCGGGCGCAGCCGCAACACGGTGTGTTTTCCCGAACTCCGGCGCGGCCGGTTCGGCGTCATCGTGGCCACCCAGATCGCCCGCTACGTACCGCGTTTTGGCAACCTCCCCGGCTGGCGCAGCCCGGAGCAGGCTTGGGCGCACACGCAGGGGCAGCTCGCTTATTACCGGGCGATGGAGGATTGCGGCGAAATGGTGCAGCTGCGCACCTGGCCAGAAGTCGAAGTGCACGCCAACCGTTGGCGTGCCGCATCCGAGGCCGAGGCGGCGGAATTGCCGATCGGCTACCTGCTCAGTCTGGAAGGCGCCGATTCGATCCTGAGCTGGCGACAGCTGGAGCAGTCGCGGGCCGATGGGCTGGTCGCGCTCGGGCCGGTCCATTATGGACCGGGCATCTATGGGCACGGCACCGACGATTCCGGGTCGCTACCGCCCAAGGGCCGCGAACTCTTGCGTGAGATGGAACAGCTCGGGCTGATCCTCGATATCACGCACTACTGCGACGAGTGCTTCTGGGATGCGCTCGATGCCTTCTCCGGCCCGATCTGGGCGAGCCATCACAATTGCCGCGCCATCGCGAACTGGAACCGCCAGCTCGCCGACGAACAGATCAAGGCGCTCATCGCGCGTGGGGCGGTCATCGGCATGGCCTTCGACGCCATCATGATGGTGCACGGCTGGGCCCACCTGCGCTCCTTGCCGCAAGACTTTGGGCTGAAGATCGAGAAGATCTGCGAACACATCGACCACATCTGCCAAATCGCGGGAAATGCGCAGCATGTCGGAATCGGGACCGATCTCGATGGCGGATACGGCACCGAGCAAACGCCGATGGATCTCGATAGCATCGCGGATCTCGCGAAGCTGGGGCCGCTGCTCAGCCAGCGCGGGTACTCCGAAGCCGACATTGAGGGAATTTTCTGCGGGAACTATTTCCGGTTCCTTCAGCAACATTTAAAATAGGGGTAGCGCTTCTCGCTACGGATGGTTTCGGGCCGGCTCCCAGGAGCCGCCTACCGTTGGCCTCACGCCTCCAGGCGCCAGCGAGCCTGGCGGAGGACGGCTTTGTCGGTGGATTCCGGATGCTCGTACCAGATGGTGAGCAACGTGCCGTCGGCAGACTCAACAGTGCTGGGGTAGCCGAGGTCGCCATTGGGGCCATCGGCAGAAATGGTCAGCGGTTCGCTCCACGTCTTGCCGTGGTCCTCACTCACCCGGGCGAGATTGCCGAAGGGTTTGCGGCGATAGCCGTAGGTCATGAGCAGGCGGCCGTCGCGGAGTTTCAGCAAATGCGAGGGGAGCCCCCAGACGCCGATGGGATGCGGCTCGCTCCAGGTTTTGCCGCCATCGGTGGATTCGGTCTGCAGGGTTTCGCCGCTGCTTTCTTTGTTATGATTGCGAATCTGCACGATCAGCCGGCCATCGGCGGCTTCCACCGCGTGAAGCTCGTGATAGCCTTTGCCCGCGGCGTCGCCGGCCCGGGTGGGAATTTCAGCAAGCCAGCGCCAAGTCTGGCCATCGTCGAGCGATTCGGCGACCCCGATCCGGTTCTGCTCGGTCCAGAGTTCCTTGCCCGCATACAATAGGCGCCCATCGCGAAGCTGGGTCGGGCCGTGCGGGCTGTTCACGATCGTCGGGATCTGGCTCGACCAACTGCGGCCGCCATCGGTCGAACGAATGATCCATTCGCCGAGCTGCGCTTTGCGCTCCTCCGGGGTGAGCCGGGCCTGGGCGGATTTCCAGGCGGTCAGCTTTTTCGCAGGCCAGTTCGGGTTTTGCAGTTGTTTCGCCAGGGTCGGCTCGTAGGCGAGCGAAGTGAAAGTGGTGACCAGCAAGGTGCCCTTGGCGGTTTCAAGCACGCCGGCATCGCGATCATCCATCGCGGTATCGAGCAGGACGCGGGGATACGTCCACGTCTCGCCGTGATCACGCGAAGTCATCGCGACGACCTGGCCAAATGGACAGATGTGCGCCTCACGGCCACCGGACCAGACAGCCCAGAGTTCGCCATTCGCCCGCTGCCCCACCGTCGGCCAGCCGTGATAGTACTGCGCTTGCTGGCTGATGACCCGGGTATCGATCACCTTGGCCGTAGGAACTGCGGCACGACTGATTTTCGGGCCGAGCGCGGCGAGACCGGCGGACGCAGCGAGGCTTTGACGGAGGAACGTGCGGCGGGAGGAAAGCGGCGCGGACATAAGGTTCCGAGGCAATCCCCTCACGGGGAAAAGCTTAGCCCTCGAACAAAGCCGGCGGCTACGCCGTGAATTGCATCTCGGCGAGGCGGCGGTAACGGCCTTCGGGCTGACGCATCAATTCCTCGTGGCTGCCGCTCTCGGCGACCTGGCCGCCATCGATCACGTAGATGCGGTCGCAGCGGCGAATCGTGGCCAGACGATGCGCGATGATGATCGCGGTGCGGCCAGCGAGCAGCGTATCGAGCGCCTGCTGAATGAGGTGCTCGCTTTCGGCATCGAGCGAACTGGTCGCTTCATCGAGAATGAGGATCGCGGGGTCGCGGAGAAAAGCGCGGGCCAGCGCGATGCGCTGTCGCTGGCCGCCGCTGAGTTGCACGCCACGTTCGCCGACCAGCGTGGCGTAGCCTTCGGGGAAACGGGCAATGAATTCTTCGCAATGCGCACGGCGGGCGGCTTCCTCGATTTCCGCCTCCGTGGCTTCCGGGCGGCCGTAGGCGATGTTTTCGCGAATGGTGCCGCCGAAGAGCAGGACCTCCTGCGGGACCACCGCGAGGTTGCCGCGAACCGCGCTGAGGGAGAAATCGGACGCTGGTTTTCCGTCAAAGCGGATCACCCCGTTGTCCGGTTCATAGAAACGCAGGAGCAATGAAACGATGGTCGATTTACCCGCACCGCTCGGGCCCACCAGCGCGATTTTTTCCCCCGGGCGCGCTTCGAGATCGCACCCACGCAGCACGGGCAAATCAGGCCGCGAGGGATACCGGAACTCGACCGCTTCGAAACGCACCGCTCCACCGAGTCGCGGAATCGCCCCAGCGGAATCCGTCACCGGTTCAATCGGTTCATCGAGCAGTTCGCGCACGCGCTGCGTCGCACCCACGGCCTTCTGCATCTGGCTGATAATTTCCGCAAACGACCCCACCGCACCTCCGACAAAGGTGGTGTAGAGCATGAAGGTGGTGAGGTCCCCATGCGTCATGCCACCAGACTCGATCTGCCGGGCACCCTGCCAAAGGACGAGCACGATGGAACCGAAGACTCCGAGGATGATGAAGGCGATCAAGGCAGCGCGATATTTGGCGCTGCGCACGATGGTCGAGAGAAACGCGTCGAGCGGGGTGGAGTAGCGTTTCACCTCGAAGCCTTCGTTCGTGAAGGCCTTCACCGTGCCGATGTTTTGCAGGGTTTCCTCCAGCACCACGGCACTGTCAGCGAGCCGATCCTGGGCCTGGCGCGAAAGCCGGCGGATGCTCCGCCCGACCATCACCGCGACGAGGATCAGCAGCGGAAAAGAGGAAACCATCACCAGTGCGAGGTGCCAGGAAGTGACGGCGATCATCACCAATCCGCCACCGCACATCATCGTCTGGCGGATCAACGAAGAGACCGCAAACGTGAGCACTTCCTGGATCTGAGCGAGATCGTTCGACATCCGGCTGGTCAACTCCCCAACCCGGCGCTCGCCGAAGAACTTCATGGGGAGGGCCAGCAGCCGCGCATAAACCCTCTTGCGCAGCGCGACCACGCTACTTTCCCCCACGCGATTGAAAGAGGACGAGGAGAAGAAGGTGAGCGCGGCTTGGGCGGCGAGAGTGAACATCAGCACCAGCGCGACGGAATTGATCGCCGGCTGCCAGCCGCCGGACTGAGCGGCGCGGCCCGTGGGTGTAGCGGCATCGAGCATCTTCCCGACCAGCCACGGGAACGTGAGGCCAAACGACATCGAGGTGAACGATGCCACCATCGCTGTGAAAAAGCGGGGTCGATACGGCCCGACAAAAGATAGCAAGGAACGCAAACCCTCGATCATCCCCTCTTCCCGTTCCGGCCCACTCGGCGCACTCACGAAAGCAGGCCCCAGCTGGCCAGCGAGACTTCAGACACGGAAAATAGAGGCAGCGGTCGCAAGATCACGCTGCATCCGTGGCACTCCAGCCCGCGCGGGTCAATCACCCAGCGGAATTCGTGCGGGTGCGCTATTCGAGCGGCCAGTCGTCGGTCCGGAAAGGCGCAGCGGGCAGGCCGGCGCCGTTTTGCAGGGTCCAGACCGGATTATCGGCCCACGCGTAGCGGACCGCTACGGGCGCGGTGACTTCGGGTGAGGACACGATCACCTGGTCGCCATCGATCCGAGCCTTGGCCCAGACGAATTTGCGGTCGGCCCCGGCGATGGCGAAGCCTTTCAACTCGCCATCTTTCGCTTTCAGGCCGCCATCGGTGTGCTGGAAGACCACCGCCACTTCGCTGCCGTTGATGGCGTGGTCGGCGACGATCGGGCCGGAGGCCGGGCCTTCCTTTGCGTACACCTGGCTGAGCGCCCACAGCGCGAGGCGATGGCCGACGGCTTGTTTATTCTTCGGGTGCACATCGCCGGCTTCACCGCAGCCCAGCGTGATGGCCATGCCGGTCCTGGGCAGGCTCAGCGTTTTTTGCATGCCGTCGCGCACCGCATTCCAGCCGGTGTTTTCGGACGGCTCTTTTTGCGGGGCGTGGAAGTCGGGCAATTGCACCCAGGCAAACGGCAGCTCGGTACCCCAGCGCCGGCGCCAATCCTGAACCAGCGCGACGAGCTGATGGCCATAGGCCGCGGGAAATTTCCCGCTCGCATTGCTCTCGCCCTGATACCACACGACCCCACGAATCCCGTAGCCGACGACCGGCGCGATCATGCCGTTGAAGAGATTCGCCGGGTGCCGCCAGTGCAGGCGTGGATCGACGATCTTTTCCGGCGCACGCTTCGCCGGCTTACCCGCGGCTTTATCGGCAGCGGCCTGCTCTTTGTATTTCGCGAGCGCTTCTTCATTGCGGGTCTGAGCGGACGCGGCGTCGAAAGGGACGGCTTCGGCTTCACGCCACGAGGCCATGATGGTCGGATATTCCTCGAGCTTTTCCGAGGCCCGCTGGCTGGTCCACGCCTCGATGGGCGTGCCGCCATAGGAGGAATTGATCAGGCCCACGGGGACTTTCAGCGTGGTGTGCAATTCGCGGCCGAAGAAAAACGCAGCTGCAGAAAAGCCGGCGATCGTCCCCTGGGAGCAAACCACCCAGCGTCCGCCGCAATCGACCTGCGGCTCGGGCTGCGGATTGCGATTCACCGTGAACATGCGGATCTGCGGCAGATCAGCGGCGGCCTTCTCTTTCTCGAAGTCGTTCGCGCGGTTCATGGTCATGGCCATGTTCGACTGGCCCGAGCCAAGCCAGACTTCGCCGACGAGCACGTCGCTCACCTGGAGAGTATTTGTACCGGCGACGGTGAGAGTACGTGGCTCGCCGGATTCGAGTCCGGCAAAGACCACCGCCCAGCTGCCGCTGGCATCGGCGGTCGCTTTCATCGTGTGCTCGCCGAGCGACACCGAGACCGCTTCGCCGGGATCGGCCCAGCCCCAGATCGGCACCGCGGCCGAGGCCTGCACGACCATGTGATCGGAGATGATCGCGGGCAGCTTCACTTTCGCCTGCGCGGTGAGCGACAGGACGCCGAGAGAAAGAATGAGCGCGGCTTTCACGAAGGATCAGCGTTTGGTGCCGAGGTGCTTTTTGAAGAAGGTGTCGGCGATTTCGACCGTCTCGTCGCACCACGGCTGGCTCATCCAGAAAGGATGTGGCGCGTCCTTGAGCGTGTACACGGCGGTTTCGATGCCGAGGGCTTTCAACTTTTCCTGCATCTCGGCGCGCCCGATCTTGAGGGAATCTTTTTCGCCCTCGATGAAGATGGTCGGCGGCACGCCCGCGCGCACATGAGTGATCGGTGAAGCCTGCACGTAGATCTCCGGTTTCTCCTGGTAGCTGGAGCCGAAGAAGGCGATCGCACTGGTATTCGGTGGTTTGTCCTGATTGGCCGCGACAAGGTCCTGGGTCGCTGCCATCACGATCGCGGCCTGCACGGTGCTGGGCTGATCTTTGTACGGACCATTGCCGTCGAATTGCGCCAACCCGCTGGTCATCGCGACGAGGCCGGAAAGGTGTCCGCCGGCCGAACCGCCCATGCAGCCGATCCGCTGCGGATCGAGCTTCCACTTGGCGGCATTTGCCCGCAGGCAACGGAGCGCGGCTTTGCAGTCGTTCAGCGCGGCCGGGTATTTGGCTTCACCAGAGAGGCGATAGCTCACCAGCGCGGTGACAAAGCCGCGGGCGGCGAGGCGCTCCATCATCGGTTTATCGGCTTCCACCTGGCGCTGCGACCAGCCGCCACCGTGGATATCGAGGATCGCAGGATAAGTCCCATCGGCATCCGGCACGTAGACGGTGAGAGTCACCGTATGCTCGGGATAGGCCGCGACGACTTCGGTGAATTGCGTCACGCCAGGCGGCGTCTGCGGATAGACCTTTTGCCACTTCGGCGCGGCTGGAGCCGGGGTTGAAGGCGCAGGCGTGGGATTCGCGGCGAAGGTACCCGCGGCGGCGGTGAGAGTCGCAAGGACGGCGAGGCGGAACATAGATCGGTGGGGACTTAGCCCGAGCTCCGCAAGAAAGGAAAACCATCCATGCCGGTAGCCCGGGCAATTGCGTGAAGATGAAACCCGCTACTTCAGAAAGCCTTGGGCGCGCAGCCAGAATTCCGCATCGCGGGTCCACGGATGCAGCACCGCTTCAGGCGTGAAAGGTTTGCCCTTCAAGCCGAGGCCAATGCCGTGGATTCCCTGTTCGTACAGGTGCAGGTCGAAGGGGCGCTTCGCGGTGCGCAGAGCGTTGGCGAAGGCGAGCGCGTTTTCGACGATCACCTTGTTGTCCTCGACGGTCTGCCAGACAAAGCAGGGCGGCGTGTCGGCGCGAACATGGTGCGCAGGAGCGTAGCGGAGCGCGGCCTCATCGGGAACATCTTTGCCGAGCCACTCCTCCCGCCGCTGCGGGTCAGGCATGGTACGCTGGTCAAAGAGGATGAAGCCGTAGCAAAGAATGGTGCCGTCGGGCCGGGAACTGACCCGCTCGATCGGATCAACCGCGTCGGGTTTACCGGCGTCGAACTGCGTGGAAAGCGTCGCCGCCAGGTGCCCGCCGGCCGACGAGCCGATGACCAGGATGCGCTGCGGATCGAGCTTCCAATCGGCGGCATTCGCGCGGACGTAGCGGACGGCCCGGTGGGCATCGAGTTCGATCTGCTGAATATGATAACCGCCGGGAAACAGCCGGTACTTCAACACGAATGTGGTAAAACCGAGCGAGTTCAGCCACTTGGCGTACGGCTCACCTTCGTGGGCGGCGAGGTTCTTGTAACCGCCGCCGGGAAAAACGAGCACGACCCCGCCGTTGGCCTTGCCCGCTTCGGGATAATACGGCGTGAGCGTCGGCGTGTCCTTCGGCTCGGTGCCGAGCGCACCGGGCACCTGGCCGGCAGGCCAGAGCGGGAAGGCTTCCGTGGGTGCAGCGGCGTGAGCCGCAGGCAGGGCGAGGCAGAAGAGGGCGAAGGCGAGGAACTTCATCGGAGAGAGCCGGGAGTGTGGAAACTGTGCCCGTCGCTGCCAAGCGGGATTGCACGCCCCAAAGGCACAGTCCGGCTGTAGAGCTTTTCATCGGGCCGCAGGACTGCCACTCTCGGAGAGTATGAAGCCGCTGCGCCTTCTCTCCGCCATCGTTGCTGCCACCCTCCTGCTTTCGCCTGGGCTGAGCCCAGCCGCTGTACCGGTCGAAGCCATTTCCCTCACGACTTCGAGGATCTCATTCCCCGAAGGTCCGGGCGCCCACGCCATCCCGGTTTCCCGGGCAGGAGGGACTGGAGCCGCTCTGGCCGCGAATCTGGCGGTGACCGATCCGGACGGAAATACCACGAACTATCCGGTCAACTTCGCCACGGATTCGGCGCTGACCTTCGTCAATGTCACCTTCGCCGAAGATACGGTTTTCACCGGGCCGAAGACTTATACTTCTTTTCTGACCACCGCGGTGGCGGGCGTCGCGGTTTCTCCCGTCAGCAGTGCGCAAATCCAGATCATCGACGACGAAGCCTACCCACCCGCGACCGCATCCTACGAAGGCATCGCCGATGTGGTGAAAGCTTCATCCACCGAACGCGGGCCGATCACCATCACCACGGGCGCCAAGAATGCCTACAGCGCGAAGCTGCAACTCGGGACCACCAAATATGCGTTTAAGGGATTCTTCGACCCAAAAGGCGCGAGCACCGTGGTGCTCCCGCGCAAAACCGGCTCGCCTTTTACCGTGGTGCTTCAGCGCTATGAACGGACCGGTGTGCCGGAAATTCTCGGCGACGTTTTGATCGACGACTTCGATGTCCTAATCACCGCTCGGCGGGTTTTGAGCAAAACGGAACTGGCTTCCCTCCCGGCAGACAAGTCGTTCGTCGGAGCGTTTACGCATTCCGAACCCGGCGCGGTGGTCGGCGCGCCCACCCAGGCGACGCTGTCCGCGACCGGGCTCTGGTCGTTCACCGGCGCGACCTTCGACAGCCGCAAACTCGCGATCAAAACCAAGGCGCTGAACGGCGGCTACATTCGTTTTGCTCACCTGCCTTTTGGCAAGGTCGCCGGCGCCCGGCTCGGCTTTTTGCGATACGACGCCGCCAATCATCGGCTCAACGGCAACCTCAACAGCAGCCGCGCAAACGGTGCACCGGCCCCGATTAGCCTCGGCTATTTCTCGATCTCCGAAAGCGGTCCCCTCGCCGCTTACACGCCGCCGGCCCCCAACGTGTATCCGGGCGCGTTTGTGGGCGGAACGGGAGACAGCATTTTCTCGATCAAGACCCTCGCCGGGATGGAAATCACCACGCATTTCCAATGGACTACGGCTGGCAAAATCACGGTCAATCCAACTCCAGATTTTCCCTTCACGTTTAAATTCAATCCGAAGACCGGGCTCGCAACCGGCAAAGTCACTCTGCCCAACGCGAAGAAAGCGACGCCCTACATCCTGGCCCTGACCGCTCCCACCGGGCTACCGAGTCCGGGAATCTTCTTCGGCACCATCCCGGATGGAGACGATGTCCGGCAGGTGCGGATCCTCGCGGATTGAGCCGCCGAAAAATGAACCGCCGAGACACCAAGGAAACGAAGCAGTTAGAAACGACTTCATCGGCTTCTCTTGGTGCCTTGGTGGTTTAAAAACTCAGCCGTTCTTCAGCGAAGCCATGTCGATCACGAAGCGGTATTTCACGTCGCCCTTGAGCAGACGTTCATAGGCTTCGTTGATCTGCTGGATGCCGATGATCTCAATATCACTGGCGATTCCGTGCTCGGCAGAAAAATCGAGCATCTCCTGGGTTTCCGCGATGCCGCCGATGGCGGAACCGGCGAAATTACGGCGCGGCAGGAGGAGATTGAAGGCCGAGACCGGCAGCGGTTTTTCCGGTGCGCCGACCAGGACCAACGTGCCGTCGAGCTTCAGCAGGCTGAGGTAAGCGTTGATGTCGTGCTCGGCGGAGACGGCATCAAGGATGAAGTCGAAGCTCATCGCGTGCTTCTTCATCTCGTCCTCATTGCGCGAGACGACGACCTCATTCGCGCCCAGGCGCAGAGCGTCCTCCGTCTTGCCCGGCGAAGTAGTAAAGAGCACCACGTGCGCGCCAAACGCGTGCGCGTATTTCACCGCCATGTGGCCGAGTCCACCGAGGCCCACGATGCCGACTTTCTGGCCGGGGCCCACCTTCCAGTGGCGGAGCGGCGAGTAAGTAGTGATACCCGCGCAAAGCAGCGGCGCCGTGGCGGCGAGATCGACTTTGTCCGAGACCTTCAGGGTGAAGGCCTCGTCCACCACGATGGCGTCGGCATAACCGCCAAAGGTCACACCGCCGAGGTGCTTGTCGGCGCCATTGTAGGTAAAGGTGGGGAATTGCAGGCAGTACTGTTCCTGACCCGCGGCGCAGTTCGGACAACTGCGGCAGGAGTCGACCATGCAGCCGACGGCTGCGAGGTCGCCCGCCTTGAATTTCGTCACCTCACTGCCGACGGCGGTGACGCGGCCGACGATCTCGTGGCCGGGCACGCAAGGGTAGACCGTGTTGTGCCACTCGTTGCGGGCCTGGTGGAGGTCGGAATGGCAGACGCCGCAGAAGAGAATATCGATGGCGACATCACGCGGGCCGGGTTCGCGGCGGGTGATGTTGAAAAGGCCCAAACGGGAGCTGGGAGTCTGGGCGGCGAAGGATCGGCTGATGCTCATAGGACGGATGTTTGGAGATGCAACACACTGAACTGAGGGAAACCGAAGGAACTGGAATGAGTTCGATTCAAATCGAACAATCGAGCAGCGGACCGGTCAAATGATAAATTGATCGCAGCTCGTCGCAGTGAGTGTAAATACCACGCGGACCGATGAAAGTGTATCGTCACCCCGAAATGCAGGAAGTCAGCCTCGCGCTTGTAATGCAAGCGCTGGCCGATCCCTGCCGGCTGGCCATCGTGCGCGAGCTGCTGCGGGCCAAAGGCCGCGCCCTCGCCTGCCACGAGGTGCCACTGGACGTGAGCAAGGCCACACGGTCGCACCATTTCGAAGTGCTGCGGGACGCAGGGCTGATTCAGACCGAGATGGAAGGCACGAAATGCCTGACCTCGTTGCGGCGCACGGAGTTGAATCGGCGCTTTCCCGGCCTGCTCAAGCTGGTCGCCGCCGAGGATTGAACGCAAAGTCCTCAATCCTTCCGGTTTCGGATTCGGGATTTCGAGGTTACAGCACTCCATGGCAGAGCCCATCCGCCACCTCTATTTTCACATCCCGTTTTGTCCGAAGCTCTGCCCGTACTGCTGCTTTTACGTGGAGGAAGGGTCGAAGAACAAAACGCAGGCGTTTCTCGATGCGCTACTGCGTGAAGTAGAGCAGGCAGCGGCGCGTTATACGCTCCAGCCACGCACGATCTATTTCGGCGGCGGCACCCCGAGCGCACTGCTCACGGCACAGCTCGAAACGCTTTTTGCCGGCCTGCACGCGCGGCTGGATTTTTCGCAGTTGGAGGAGTTCACCCTGGAGTCGAACCCAGCGACGATTCGGCCGGATAAAGCCCGCGTACTCAAGGAAGGCGGCGTGACCCGGTTGAGCCTCGGCGTGCAATCGTGGGACGATGCGTTACTCAAAACCCTCGGGCGGGTGCACAGCGCGGCGCAGGCGGAAAAGACCATCGGCATTCTGCGTGAGGCGGGCTTCGACGATCTGAATATCGATCTCATGTTTTCGGTACCCGGGCAGACGGCGGAGCAATGGCGCGCGACCCTGGAAAAGACCGTCTCTTTTGCGCCGCAGCACGTGTCGGGCTACTGCCTCACCTACGAGGAAGACACCGAGTATTTCCGCAAGCTGACCGGGGGCCAATTTGTCCAGGATATCGAACTCGATGCGCAACTCTTCGAGACGACCATGGAGGTGCTGACCGGCGCGGGTCTGGCCCACTACGAAATCTCCAACTACGCCCGGCCCGGCCACGAGTCGATCCACAATCAGGCCTACTGGCACGGGGCGGATTATCTCGGCTTCGGCCCCAGCGCCTTTTCCACCGTGGGCCTGCAGCGCTGGGAAAACGTGCGCGATACCGCGGCTTACACGCGACGCATCCTCGCTGGCGAAAGCGCCATCGGCAGTGAAGAGCCGCTCTCAGCAGAGACGCGGCGCAGCGAGATCGCGGCGTTTGGCTTGCGGACCTCGCAGGGAGTCCCGCTCATCGAGCTGGCCCCGTGGCAAGGCGAGGTCGACAAACTCGTACGCCACGGTTTGCTCACCGCGGACGAAGGCTACGCGCGGCTCACCGCACGCGGGAAGCTCCTCGCCGATGCGGTGGCGGAAGTTTTTGTGTGAGCCAGACCGCGCCGCAGGCGCGCACTACTGTCGCGCAGCGACGGTGGAACGGCCTCTCCGAGGGCGTTTTTGAAATCATGGCGTCGCAACGCGACGCCTCGCTTTCACTCAAAGCATGGCTCGCTATCGCTCGCGCGGAATTTTCAAAAACGCCCTCGGAGAGGCCGTTCCACCGAGCTTCGCGCAAGTCAGGTTCGCTCCGCTGCACGGGCTATTTCATCGGCGGTCGCCTACCCCGAAATCAACCGCGGCCCAAACACGATCACACCGATCACCACCGCGAAAATCGATGCAGCCAGCACCGCCCCTGCCGCCACATCCTTGGCTCGCCCGACGAGCGGGTGAAAATCCGGGGCCACGCGATCGGCCAGTGCTTCGAGCGCGGTATTAAATCCCTCTGCGGTCCAGACCAGACCGCTCGCGCCGAGCACGGCACACCATTCCCAGCGGGTCAGCGAAAACCAAAAACCCGCGGCCACGACAAGCACCGTGGCCACGGCATGAATCCGGGCGTGTGGCTCGCTGGTGACGAGCCACCAAAGGCCCCGGCCCGCACAGGCAAAACTCCTCACTCGTTGCGACCACCACGAACCTCCGGTTCGGGTCGGACGAGTCTCCATGCCGGCGGGCTGGACGGTTTACCGCTTTCGCGGTGACTACTTCTTCTCCTGGCCGGGGAAGAAGGTCGGCTTTTCCTCAGGCTTGCCGGCTTCGTGGCCAGAGGCGGCAGCCGCGGGAGCGGCGTGTTCGCCAGCCGGCTTCTCACCGTGAGCTTCGGCGGCGTGTTCCTTGTGTTCGCCCGCGGCGTGCGCATCCCCATGTTCACCGTGTCCCTCTCCGGGGGCACCGTTGCTGCCATGGGTGTGGGTCACCACGGTCTCTCCGGCGATGGGATGACGCTCGCAGGCGCTGAAAGCGAGGGCCAGAGCGGCGAAGGCGAAGGCAAAAATTCGGGTCATAGAGCGGGCGGAGGCTAGCGAGGGTCGCCCGCCTGCCAACGAAAATTTCCAGACTACTCGCCGCGGTAGCTGCACCGGGCGCTGGGCGTCTCGTGAATCACGATCTCGGCGAGGCCGGGAAGCTGAGGTGCCAGATGCCCCCAAAACCATCCCGCCATCAGCTCGATCGTCGGGTTTTCCAGCCCGGGAATTTCGTTCAGGTAGCCGTGGTCGAGCTTCTCCATGAGCGGGCGCATGGCCTGGCTGATTTTTGCGTGGTCGTAAAACCAACCGGTGGCCGGATCGACTTCGCCCTCGACGGTGATCTCCACCTTGAAGCTGTGGCCGTGCATCTGGCGGCATTTGTGGCCTTCCGGAGCGCAAGGCAGCGTCTGGGCGGCTTCGAATTGGAAATCTTTGGTCAGGCGGACTTTCATGGAAACAAAACGGCGCGGCAGCCCGCAGGCTTCCGCAGAGTGGCAAAATGGCGAATCCGGATCATTCCCATGACGGTCCGCGACGGTCCAGCAAAGTTCTCGCCGCATCCCGGCGGAAAGCCTCCCCCGTCGCGCTTTCGCGTTGCCTTTCGGGCCACATCCTGATTTCACCCGCCATGCGCAAAACGAAAATCATCTGCACCCTTGGGCCGGCGACAGAGTCGTCGGAGGTTCTCCGCCAGATGATTCAGATGGGAGTCAATGTCTTCCGTCTGAATATGAGTCACGCCACGCACGATTGGGTCCGTGCGATCGTGCCTCGCATCCGCGGACTCGCCACTGAACTCGGCATCATGATCGGGATCCTCATGGATACCCAGGGCCCAGCCATCCGCACGGGCGATCTGCCCGCAAAACTCGACCTGAAGGTCGGCGACATTTTCGAATTCACCGTCCGCGGCGCGGCCAGTGAGGAGCAGTACAGCGTAGGGGTCAATTACGATGGGTTGATCGACGACATCTCTGTGGGCGACACGGTGCTGGTCGACAACGGCGTCATCCACATGAAGGTGCTGACCAAACGCGAGCACCACATCCGCTGCGAGGTCCTCACCCCCGGTATTCTCGGCAATCGCCGCCACATCAATCTCCCCGGCGTGAAGGTGAATCTGCCGCCGCTCACCGAAAAGGATCTCGCCGACGTCGCGGTCGGCGCGGAAGTTGGCGTGGATTTCGTGGCGCTCAGCTTTTGCCGTGAGCCGAGCGATGTCGATGCGCTCCGCCAGGTGCTGCGCGAGCACGCCAGCAAGGCGCGCATCGTTTCGAAAATCGAGGATCAGATGGCGGTGAAAAACATCAACGAGATCATCCGCAAGACCGACATCATCATGGTCGCGCGCGGCGATCTCGGCATCGAGTGCCCGATGGAAGACCTGCCGATCATCCAGCGCCGGATCGTGAAGCGCTGCATCACTTTCGGCGTCCCGGTAATCGTGGCCACGCACATGCTGGAGTCGATGATCACCAACCCGGTGCCGACCCGCGCCGAGGTCACCGACGTGGCCAATGCGGTCTTCGAAGAAGCCGATGCCATCATGCTCAGCGGCGAAACCACCGTGGGCAAATACCCACTTAAATGCGTGGACGCCCTGGTCAAAATCTCCGAGCGCATCGAAAAGAGCGGCGGCCTCGGTTTCGCGGGCGAAGCCTTGCTCGAAGACACTCGCCAGAAAACCGTGCGCAGTGCCGTGACGCTGGCGAACAGCATTGAAGATTCCCGGATCGTCATCTTCACCCGCCGCGGCACCATGGCGGATTTCGTCGCGAATCTGCGGCCGAAAAATTCGCCGATCTTCGCTTTCACCCCGACTTGGGAGGTGTGCCGCAAGCTGGTGCTCAATCGCGGGGTGCTGCCGCTGCACCTCGATTTCGATCCGAACCCCGTCCGCACCATCGCGGCCGCGGAAAATTACCTGATTCAAACTGGCTTGGTGAAATCGGGGCAGCACCTGATTATTGTCACCGATATTCTGGCGGGTGAAGATCGGTTCGATTCGATCCAGCTTCGCCGCGTGCCGTAAAGACGCGCATCAAGAAGGCCCGTCGCGGCCTGACCTTTAGCTTCCAGGGAAAACCAAAGACTTTATGAACCAAGTACAGGGACAATCGGTTCCGGATTACGTTGCGCTCGGCTTTGAGCAGATCGATCGCGACCTCAAGTTTCTCATCAGCTGCTTCCGCGAAGTCCTCGCGGAACTGGGCCATCCGCAGCTCGCCGCGCATCTGCCGTGGATCGGCACGCCGCTTTCCGACATGGACCCGGCCGATTTACCGGCGGAACTCGGCCTCACCTACGCCGTCGCGTTTCAGTTGCTCAACATGGTCGAAGAGCAGGCCGCAGCCTCCATGCGCACGCTGCGCGAAGGCCACGAAGGCGTCACCGCCGAGCGCGGTTTGTGGGGCTATCAACTCAGCAAGCTCAAAGCCCGTGGCTTTACCGCCGAGCAAATCGCCACGGCCATGTCCGAAGTGCGGGTCGAGCCCGTGCTCACCGCGCATCCCACCGAGGCCAAGCGGTTGTCGGTGCTCGATCATCACCGCGCGGTTTTCGCCCTGCTCACCGAGCGCAGCCAGCGCGAACCCACGCCCACCGAGGCCGCCTCGCTCCACGCCCGGACCAAAGCCGCGCTCGAACGCCTCTGGCGCACCGGTGAAATCCTGCTCGATAAACCCACGCTCACCGATGAGCGCCGGAACATCCTGCACTACCTGCGCGATGTCTTCCCGAAGGTCCTGCCCGAACTCGATGAGCGGCTCCGCCTCGCCTGGGAAACAACCGGCTTCCCGGCCAATCTCCTCCCGGCCCCGGCACTGCGCCCGCAGGTGCGCTTCGGCAACTGGGTCGGCGGCGACCGCGATGGTCACCCCGGTGTGACCGCCGATGTCACCGCGGAAACCCTCGAACGTCTGCGCGTGAATGGGCTGCTCGTCATTCTGCGGGAACTCAACACCCTCGCGGAAAAACTCAGCCTCTCCATCTGGATGCAGCCGCTGCCGGATTCACTGAAGGCGGCGCGCGAACGACTCGTCGCCGCGCTTGGCGCGGAAGCGGAAACGATTTTCGCGACCAACCAGGCCGAGCCTTGGCGCCAGTACGTGCTGCTGGTCATGGCGCGCCTGCCCGTCGTCGCCGCGCCCCACGTGCTCGCCACTTTGCGCGAAGGCCCAGGGCTGTATCAGCATGCCCATGAACTGGCGGCGGATTTGCAGGCGCTCTACGATTCGCTCGTCGAATCCGGCGCCCGCCGGCTGGCCGACACCGATGTGCTGCCCGTCCTGCGCGCGCTCGATGTCTTCGGCTTCCATCTGGCGCAGATCGATGTCCGGCAAAACTCGGTTTTCCACGCCAAGGCGCTCTCCCAACTCATGACTGCCGCCGGCATCGACGGCAGCCAGTGGGAGGAGTGGAGTGAAACGGAACGGCTCCGCTTCCTGGAAAAAGAGCTGCAATCCCCTCGCCCCTTCCTCCACGCCAGCGCCAGCGCCGGCCCGGAAGCCGACGCCGTGCTCGGCTGCTATCGCGTGCTGGCCACGCACATCGCCAAATACGGCGCCGACGGCCTCGGCGCGCTGATCATCAGCATGACCCGCCGTGTGAGCGATCTGCTCGTGGTCTACGTACTCGCCCGCGAAGCCGGCCTCACCCGGGCGCTGCCCGACGGCATGGTCTGCGTGCTGCCCGTGGTACCGCTCTTTGAAACCGGCGACGATCTCGAAGCCGCGCCGGGGATCGTGCAGGAATTCCTCGAGCAACCCTTTACCCAACGCAGCCTGGAATTCCAGGCCTGGAACTGGGGCCGCGACCGCCGGCCGCTCACCCAGCAGATCATGGTGGGCTACTCCGATTCGAACAAGGACGCCGGTATCCTGACCAGCCAGTGGGCGCTGCAAAAGGCCCAGGGCCGCCTGGCCCAACTCGGTCGTGAAGCCGGGGTCAAAATCCGCTTCTTTCACGGCCGCGGCGGCACGATCTCCCGCGGTGCCGGCCCGACGCACCGCTTCCTCGATGCGCTCCCGCACGGTTCACTCGGCGGCGACATCCGCCTCACCGAGCAGGGTGAAACGATCGCCCAGAAATTCGGCCACCTTTCCACCTGCGCCTACAATCTCGAACTGCTCCTCGCCGGGGTCACCGCGACGACCACAGCGCACGCACAACCGGATCCCGACGACGACCCACTTTCGCCGATCTTCGAACTGCTCTCCAACAGCAGCCGAAAGGGGTACCGCAAGCTGATCGACGCCGACGGTTTCCTCGAGTTCTACCGCCAGGCAACTCCGATCGATGCGCTCGAGCACAGCCGCATCGGTTCGCGCCCGTCGCGCCGCACCGGCAAGCCAAGTCTCGCCGATTTGCGCGCCATCCCGTGGGTCTTCTCCTGGAATCAATCGCGCTTCTACGTGGCCGGCTGGTACGGCGCGGGCAGCGGGCTCGCGGCGCTGAGCAGCGAGCAAATCGAAACGTTGCGCTCCCACCTGCGCACGCGGCCGTTCCTGCACTACGTCATCACCAATATCGAATCGAGCCTCGCCAGCACCGACCTCGATCTGATGCGGGCCTACGCCGGCATGGTGGAGGACACCGCCTTACGCGATCGTCTCTTTGGCCAGATCCAGGCCGAGTGGGAACTCACCCACCAGATGCTCGAAACCCTGCGTGGCAGCTCCATGGAAGCCCGCCGCCCGCGTCTTTCGAAAACCCTCGGTCTCCGTGCGGAAGCGTTGCGCATTCTCCACCACCAGCAGATCGCCCTGCTCAAAAAATGGCGCGGCCTGCAAAAGACCGACAGCGCCGCCGCCGACGCGATGCTGCCCGACCTGCTGCTCTCCATCAATGCCATCGCCAGCGGCCTGCGCACCACGGGCTAGCCGTGCGGTGAGGCCCGGGATTGGGAGCCGACGATGGAACGCGATCTCCGAGTGCGTTTTTGAAAACGATGCGTCGTAACGCAACGCCATGCCTCCACTCAAGACGAGGCTCGCAGCGCCCGTTTCGGCGTTCACCAACGCACTCCTTTTATCGCCGCCCGCTCGTCCGCTCCGCGATCTGCGCCAGCATCATCAAATGCGTCGCCGGGTGGCGATAGGACACCCCTCGGCTGAAAGAGTAGTACGGCACGTAACGACCCCGATCGACCGTGTCAGCCGCGATCGGGGACGACAGATTCGTGGGATCGAGGATCCACCAGCGGCCTTCGCTCCGCCAGTACAGCCAGGCGTGGCTCGCCTTCGCCCGCGTGCTGAGTTTGCCGATCACATAAAGCGCACTGGGATCACCCAGACGATCGTAAAGCCAGAGCGCTTTCGCCTTGCAATCCCCCGCCCCGCGAGCAGCGGTCAAAGCCGGTGGATCCGCGCGGTACGGATCGCGGGGCGTGTAGCGAAACGAATGGGAAATCCGCATCAACCGGCAAGCCTCGGTGGCCGACGGCTGCCGCAGGTTCAGCCCAGCAAAGACTGTCCGCACCGACCCCATGTACCGGTCGTACGGGGTAAAGCCGGCCGCCTGCAAATCGAACGCCCGCGTTGCCGAAGCAAAAGCCAATGCCGCCGGTCGCGGCGCCACGCCTCCGCGGGAACCCCGCTTTTTCGGCGTCTCTTCCACCTGCACCCCACCCCGCAAACTCACCTCATGGCGGAACTTCGCCCCCAGCCCTTTTGCTCGCCCCTCCGACGCCTCCACACGGGGCCAGGTTAGGGCCAGGGCAAAACATAGGTACGAAAGCGAACGAAGCATCGGCAAGGTCGCGGGCGGGGATAAGGAATCGCGCCCGGCTTGGCAATCTTCCGTGAGGAGATTTCGCTTTTTTCCACAAGTGCTTTACGCTCGGGCCCAAATGAGCCGCCTGCTCACCGCCGCTGGTCACCTCGTGGACCGCATCAAGATCAATACCCTGACCCGCCGCGAACGCGACGGGCGGCCGATCTGGGCGAAGCAGCGCCGCCGTTCCGCCCCCGCCGTCATCTCGCTGGCCAACGCCTTTTTCCGCCTCGCCGGCAACCCGGTGACCATTCTCTCCGACCCCACCACCTGGCACGCCTGGGAACTTTCCTCCATGCAGGCCCTCCACGGAGGCCAGTTTGGTGTCTGGACCGACGAAACCGGAACCCTTTTCCTGGAAGAACTCCCCGGCCGCAGCCTTTCCGACCACCTCGTCGACGGCACCGCCACCACGGAAATGTTCGCCGCCGCCGGCCGCGAATTCCAGCGCGCCCATGCCATCACCTGCCCGTGGTTCGAAGCCGGCTGGTCCCACGGCGACCCTCACACCGGCAACGTGATCTTCGACCCCGCGACCACGACCGCCCGCCTGCTCGACTTTGAAGTCCGCCACGACCGCCATCTCCCCGCCGTCGCCCGTCACACCGACGACTTGTTAGTTTTCCTCCAGGACACCCTCGGCCGCCTCCCCCGCGACCGTTGGCTCGAGTGGGCTAGCGTCTTCGTCCATAGCTATGGGCGCCCCGAAATCACCACCCACCTCGTCGAACGCCTCGCCGCCCCCCGCGGCATCGCCCGCCTCTGGTGGGCCGTCCGCACCACCTACCTCGCCCCGCAGGAGCTAGCGAAACGCTTGGCGGCACTCCGGGAAGTGCTGGTGGCTTAACCCCACGTTCGAGATGGATACACATCGGGAGCATCCGGGATCGCCCCTACAAATCCGTCATTTTCCCTTGCCCTCCCTGAGCCCCGCAGGTACAGCATGCCCGCCCAAGACAACCGAGGAAAAGATCATGTCCTGTTCGCCCCTAGAGCAAAGATCATCCGCTGACTCCACGGAATTAACGGCTTGAAAGCCACGCTTACCGCGTCGCTTTCATTTTCTCATTAGGCAAACTATTGAGCAGCCTCTCTGCGGCTGTTTCCCTTCCCGCATGCTTTTCCGACTAGTGCGCTCGGTTCGCGCGCTATCCACCCTGCAAATATCTCTCTCCCAAAGCCAAAAGGAATCCGATCACATCATGGAATCGCCCCAGCCTCGCCTGCTATTCAAGCTCAAATGGCTCTATTTAATCCTATGGGTCTTGTCCTGTATAATTTCCCCAACCACAGGAAACGCTCTCACCTTCGAACTACGAGCGCCTGCCGCATTTGCCGGTCGTTCTTTCACGATCACCTACAGTTCCAGTTCCAGCAATTTCGATAACGGCGCGGTAATAACATCAGGAACTTTCAAGCTATCCCGCAGCGCGACAGATGGCGCAGCTTGGATAACTGGCGAGTATGCAATGTGCGGCAATGTCGATATACCCGTCGATACGTATCCAGAAATCGGAGCTGCTACCATTTCGATCACCGGAATCTCTCCTTTCGACATCAATCCCATCAGCTATATATGGGCGGCCACCTACGGCATAAACCCAGGCACTCTCGGTTATGTCTTCCAATTGGACCCGTGGCTCACTCCGACAGAAATCCTTGTCGACGGCACATTTTACGATCCGGACACCAACAGCAGTAACGCATGGCACCCCTTGGCGGCGGTTACCTCAGGCTATGGGGGCGTATACTATTTTACGCCATTTTCCTTTTCTGATCCGTTCTCTGGAACCACCCTTCAGGGAGAACCTTTCACCGCACGGAGAGCGACGGGACCTATTTACAGCGCTCAATCCAACCCCTACTATGTCGTTGACTTGACCACCCACAAGCGCACGACCGGTGATACACTCAACCTCGGCCATGCCGTATGGGTCGATGATACGGAAACCGTGTATCCGTTTGGCCAGGTCATCTTCTACTTCGACGAAGCTTACGTAGGATATACCTTCACCCTCCATTATTACACCGTCGGCGGGGCACTAATGACTAAGTTGCTAACCCCCACCACCATCCTGTCTTCTGGAACGACTTACCTGAGCGACGGAACCACCATTAGCAACGTGGGAAAAACGCGCGTCGTCGGTGACATCCCCATTGGGTCCTACTACTATCTCACTAGAAATTCGGACGGACTTGATATCTGGGACCCGTCATGGAGCCCTCCTGGTTTCGGCAATGACACCTATCGTTCCTGGGCCCCAGTCATGACCAACCCTTCGACTCATTTCGAAACGAGGTCTTTCCAGGTTCCGTCAGGAATGACCGGCTACGTAAAACAGGATGGCACCTATTTTCCCCTCAGCCCCATCATCTCTTCCAATTTCATCGAGGACTACGACAGCAATGCCAACCCGCACTTTTTCTACTATAATGTTCGGACCGCGTTGGTTGACCCTCAGAAACCTTTCTGGCTTAAGATCAACGGCACAGAACTCTCCCAGGGAGCGACTTGGTTTTACAATGGCTGGAGCGCGCTAAACGGCCCATCGACCCCTCCGCCTCCGGATAACCAAGTCACCTATACCATAGGCGGATATCTTTTAAATCACTCCTACAAACTGGTTACGCACGACACTCAAAATCATCGCGCGGGCCCGTTCTCCTTTGGCGGCGAAGAGCAACTCCAACTCTACTATTACTACAATCCATGGGGGAACGAAACGATCGAAATCACGGTCCCGTTGCGGTCCCTTACCTTCGGCGTTCCTCCGAATGAATCCTGGGACCTCATCGATCTGACAACCAACCAAGTGGTAACCAACACGGTCGAACCCCTCGCGCCCGTCGAATCCATTCCTCTGCAGATTTCCCAGTCGCGCTGGGGCCACGATCTACGGCTCCGCCTCCGAATCGGTGAAGAATACTCGATCACGCCAGGCAGCACTCAGGGCTACATTTCCTCACACGCCCCGAGTTACCAGTCCTACTACTATTTCGATGCAAACAGCTCGTTCCGCTCCGGCATCGACTACTGGATCTACGACGCGACGACGGATGAGGATTCGCCGTGGAATCAAACCGATCTGATCGAGTGGATCTATACGCCACCTCCTTATGAACTAGACGCATATTTCTTCACCGACGGTTCCGTAGGCATGTTCTGGCCACCCGGCAGCAGCGATCCCGATGGCGGATTTGTCGTCGAAAGACGTCTTGGGACAACGGGCTCGTGGACTCAGATCGGAAACGTTTCTGCCAACGTAGGTGGAGGCGAATATAGTGAGCCTGGGACCTATCTTTCCTTTGACGATAGGCAACTCGTCCTTGGACAGGTCCATTACTATCGGATTCGCTACTACTACGGATCGGACGTATCAGCACCTTCCAACGTGGTCCGTATCGACGATCTGCTCGACAGCGACAATGACGGCCTACCCGACGGACTGGAAAACCGTTTGTTCGGGAATTTGACCTCAAAGTCCGGCACTGACAACGAGGACGGCGATGCAATGGACAACGCTACGGAGTGGTTGACCAACCCAGACTACCTGACGGACTATTACAATGGTGTTTCACCTCTCCTCTATGCCCCTCAAGGGGACGGTCAAATCGGCTTTCCAGGAACGGTACTACCGGACCCAATAGTAATTCAGGTAAAGGACACCGGAGGCTCTCCCATGGTCAACGCTCCGGTCTTCTTTGACATCTATGGGGGGACACTGCTGCGTTCCAGTACTGATACCGAACCATTTTATGGAACCCTGCGCACGGACGCACAAGGTATTGCGAAAATCTGGATTGGATTACCTCGCTCCGTCAACACACCGATCGAAATTTTGGTGCGCGCGGGCGATTTCAACGGCGCACCCACCCTCAGCCTGCATGCCCAGACGCAAGATCTTTCGCCGCCAGTCGCACCTATGGACCTTAAGCGAACTCGGAATAGCCTCGGCCAGGATGTTCTCACGTGGACCGACAGTTCCGACGAGGAAGAAGAAATCTATATCGAACGCCAGATGCCAGACGGCACGTGGGTCAGGGTCAACGAAGTCCCGCTCCCCGCCAATACCACCACCTTTACGGTTCCCGCTCAGTAAGCCCCGGCCTGCCTTTTCCTGCCATGAAATTTCCTGCCTCATTCGGCAAAGTTTTGCGCACCGTGACGGTGCTCGCGCTCGCGACAACCCTCTCCAAAGGGGACAATTTTCGAGTTGTCTATACTCGCTTCGACATCTTCGGCATTTCCAACGAGAGCAACCCCGCACCGTCGTACCTCCTGTTCGACCTCGGCGAAGCCTCGGGGATCCAACGCCTCACTAACAGCGGCATGGTCCTCTTCCAAGGAGTTGACTCCACTCATCCGGACGGTGTTTCGAAGCGGTGGCGAAATGGCGTTCCCGAAACACTGGAAGGTCTGAGCGGATTGTCCGCCAGTGCGTCGGACCTCAACGAAGACGGTGTCGCCGTTGGTTACGTCAATCTACCTGACCGCGTGTCGGTCAGAGGACAATGGTACTGGCATTCCCTCGAGGTCCAATCGATTCCCCTTGGCGGCACCTCTGCCGCCAAATGGCCGGCTGGTTCTTCGACACCGCAACTTCTCAACACCCCGCCAAAATTTGATGCGGATCTCCTCTATCACTGGGTGTACGATGGCGGGGGAACCCGTGACTTACATGTCCAGGGCAAACTCGAGGACAGCCATGCCGACGTCATTGATGGTAATGTCATTTTCGGGGAGAGCACACAAGCGTATGTCCAAACCCAAATTACCTTTCCTCGCGACGAAATCGGCACTTATTATGCCTCCCTTCGGAACGGCTACAATCTGTCCACGGGAAGCGCTCTTAGCATTCGTTCCCTGACCGATACCTGGCAGCTTCAGGGTGATCCATCCGTCGAAGTGATATCTTCTCGAAACGGCGTAGTGTGGACACGGACGAATACAGCCGAGGTAGGAATCTACCAATACAGCCCTAGTCCGACTCCGATTCCAGAGAACTATCTCAATAGCACTCTGCTTACCCAGCAACCGATCCACCTCAACGACGCTGGGGTTCTTCTCGCGAAGCAAGGTTCTGGATGGGGGACCTATAAAATGATCGACGTCAATCAGGGAACAGAGACTACCGTCCAGCTCCCCCAACCAGTCAATTTCACGACCCGAGGTAATTTCATCAAGGTATCTAATCATCGAAAGATTAAAAGCTTGGATGAGAACAACCAACTCCAGGAGGTTGTCAGCCCCCAATACTTGGGCGGCACTGCCAGCTCCATATATGGCCCCTTCAGTTCTCCGAACATTGTGTGGGAACAGGATCCAGAACGCCCCGGCCTCCAAGGTTATGCCATCAAGTCCGTTTTTCCAGCCAATACCGGCTTCAAATTCAGCTATGCCACCCATCTTAATGACAAAGGCTTGATCGCCTGTATGGGCGTTCAAAGCTACGATATCGACGGAGTTCCCATCCCGGAAGCCAATCAAAAATCACATGCCCTTCTCCTTGTGCCTTTTGAAATGTCTTCCGATTTCGCAACAATTCATCCAAAATACACCGGCACCCCGGAAAGCCCATATATTTGCAATAACGAACATCATCACGCTCCTCTCTTCAATGAAAAAATCGAGGGTGCGCTGACGATCTATCACAATGCGGTGCGCGATCAAAATGGCGTCACCATCGATTTTGACGTCAATCTCAAGGCTCCCAAAATTGGCGATATCACTTGGGAAATCGCTACGGGGCCTGACTCTGGAACATTAGTCGGCGCCAATTCGGAGACGGCGATTTTCCGGAACCCGAAAAAGGGTGGTCTCTATGATTTCAACCTGCGCGTCGGTGGACAGAAGGCTCTGGGGAGATGCCAACTCTGGCTTCCGGTTGCGGGCCCAGATTTCTCGCAGTACTGGGAAAGCGAAATTGCCTATTTCAAAAACACCTGGGGTCCCGCCTACAGATCAAAAGTCAACAGCCGAGCCTCCTTCCCAGGCGTGAACAATATCAGTCAACAATTCGTTCTGAAAAATAGTCTAATCTTAAATGACATGAATAACATCGGGAGTTACCTTGATTGGGATGACCCATTATTGGGAGATGAAACTCCTTGCGGCGGCCCGTCAGCGGAAACCCCAGGAAATCGCTTGACTTTGTACAACTACGTAATTTCTTATTCAAAAAGAAATAACATGCTCTACGCATTAATCGGGCGAGAAATGGGAATATCAGAACAAAGCATACTTGCCGGAGGTAATCTCGTCAATTACTACAAATCCAAAACATGGGATACCGCCGAAGCTAAAGAGGCCTACAGGGCTGGATTTGATATATACAATGGCACAGGCTTGCAAAAAACCATGCAAACGCGGGCCCTAAAGATGCACCAACCCGGCGCCTGGGACGAACGCGAATGGCCCTCCCACGAGACAACGAGCGGGACACTTCGTCGGAAGGCCGACCTAATGCTTAAAAGTCTGATTCAATGAAACGCAATATTCCCACCCTTCTCGCTGCAGTCTGTTTTTCCCACATTTGCACTGCTGCAGAAACTCCGACGTTCATTCAACAAATAAACACTTTCTGGAAATCCGGAGAACACAATCAGATTCTACAACTCGCCACCACTGAAGCAGCGAAAACTCCGCCTTCGGGGGAAGCATATGCCGTTCTGTTCGGGTACAATCTTTTGATCGCCGGAGACTACCCCCAGGCGCTTCAATTTTTGAACCAGCTCACAACTTTGCTTTCCACAACGAATCCAACGGCCTACGCAGCGGTAATGGAATTTAAAAACGAATTTCTGCAACTTCCTAGCGGCACACTATCCCCCGCGACCGCGGAGCAACTCACCAGCATGCATCAGGCATTCCCCGATGAGTTCCCCATACAGGTTTTACTATTTCCAATGGGCAGCAAATGACAATAGCACCTAGGGTACGAGGCAGCAACGGTACGGCGAGGAAAGTAGACCGAGGAAATGGGAAATAGGGGTCAGTCAAAAACTCGTGACTGCCTCCTATTTCTCCGCCTTCGAGTAGTTCGAGAGAGCGGTGTAGCTGTTCATTTGGTTTTCCTTCGTGATAAGAAAGGGGTCCAGCTCGAAGTGTCTCAAACCGCCGGAGTGAACTCGAAATGAAGTCACTTCTTTTTTTCTGCCAAGATATCCAAATTTGCAGCCGGTATCCCGCTGCGGAGTGCGCCGCCACCTAACTGAGACCGCGTCCGAGGCCGACCACGCGGCGCGAGCGGGAGATTGCTTGTCTTGGGGAAAGGTTCATTCTGCGCGGCGCGATGGGTGATTCTTTACATCAATTCGTCGATGAGCTTTTCGATGAGTCGGGGTCGACGCCAGCGCGGGAGCTGGAGCTGCCGGGCGATTTGCGCCCGGGGGCGCTTTTTGTTGTCGATCCGCCAGTGGAAAAGGCGGGCGACTACGTTGGGCACTACCGGCTGGTCGAACCGCTCGGGGTGGGCGGTTTTGGGACCGTGTGGCGGGCGGAGCAGGCAAAGCCGGTCCGGCGCGAGGTGGCGCTGAAGATCATCAAGCTCGGCATGGACACGCGGGAAGTCATTGCGCGGTTCGAGGCGGAGCGGCAGGCGCTGGCGGTGCTCGCGCATGCCAACATCGCGAAGGTCTTCGATGCGGGGGCCACCGCGGCGGGGCGGCCTTATTTCGTGATGGAGTTGGTGCCCGGGGCGCCGCTCACCCACTACTGCGCGGCGCACGAGCTGGGGCTACGAGAGCGGCTGGAGCTTTTTGTGGAGGTGTGCCGGGCGGTGCAGCATGCGCACCAAAGAGGGATCATCCATCGCGATCTCAAGCCGTCGAATCTGCTCGTGACGGACGTTGACGGGAAGCCGACGCCGAAGGTCATCGACTTTGGCATTGCGAAAGCCACGGGCGGAGAACCATTGACCGACAGCACCGTCACCCAGGCCGGTTCGCGCATGGGTACACCGGCTTACATGAGCCCAGAGCAGGCCGATGGGAATGCCGATATCGACACCCGCACCGACGTCTACAGTCTCGGGGTGGTGCTCTACGAATTGCTGACCGGGCAGCTCCCGCACGCCGTGGGGCCGGACGGAAAAGTGAACCGCGCACGCGACCCCGAGCGCCCTTCGAAGCTGAACCCGAAAGCGAAAGGAGACCTCGACTGGATCGCGCTGAAAGCACTCGAACCCGACCGTGCACGCCGCTACGAGTCGGCTATCGCCCTCGTGGAAGACGTGCAGGGTTTTCTTGAGCACCAACCAGTGCTGGCGCGTCCGCCCACGACGGGCTATCTGCTGCGGCGTTTCACGCAACGGAATAAGCTGGCCGTCGCCGCAGCAGCCGCCCTCGTGCTCGTGCTCCTCGCTGGCGTCGCGACTTCCACGTGGATGTATTTGAAGGAAAAGCGCGCCCTCGCCCGCAGCGAGCAGGTTTCCGAATTCCTCAAGACGGTGCTCGCCCAAGCCGGGCCGCTCAAGGCTCAGGGACAGGATGCCACGATGATGCGGAAGATCCTGGACGACACCGCCGCGCGCATCGGGACCAAGCTGGCGGATCAGCCGGAAGCGCAGGCCGAGCTACGCGGGATCATTAGTTCGACCTATTGTTTGCTCCTCGAGTACGGCTCGGCCTTGGAACAATCCACCGAAGCGCTCCGGCTCGTGCGCTTGACCCATCACGACGATGAGACTCTGGCCTACGCGCTGTACAATCACGCACGACCACTCATCGGCCTCGGGCGGTGGCAGGAAGCCGTGGACGCCTACACCGAGGCACTGGCCATCCGGCGGCGGGTGCACGGCGAAGAGCACGACCTCACTAACGTGCTTCGCGGAGAGATGGCGTGGCCGCTGATGAAGCTCGGGCGGGTGGAAGAAGCCGAGCAGTCCGCCCGCCGCGCCTTCGCGCATTGGCGCACGCTGCCGGATCAAAGCCAGATGCTGGGCGGACCGCGCTCGCTGGCGATGATCCTGCATCGCACGCAGCGGGACGAAGAATGTGTCGCGGTAACCCGCGAGGAATTGGCAACTCTGCAAAAAATCTACGGCGCCGAACATCCGACGCTCATCAGCAGCCTCGAAAATCTGAGTTACAATCTTCTCAGCTTGCAGCGGTACGACGAAGCGGAGCCCCTCGCGCGGGAGGCGTTAAGGCAAAGCCGGAAGTTCTATCCCAGCTACTACGAAGGTTGGCCCTTCATTTACAATGTCCTCCTGCGCATCGCCGGTCATCGCCAGGATTGGGATGGGCAGCTCCGGACCGCCCGCGATTTTGTTGCGGAGCTGAAACGCGCGGCCTCACCCGATCCTCGCAGCCTGCGCGCGGCCTACGGCATCCTGGCCCGCACGATGATCGAGCAAGCCGAGCCCTTCGCGGAAGGCGACGCACCGCGCGCGCTGGCCCTCCTGGATGAACTTCGCGCGTCGGAAGATTTTGCGCCGGAGGTGAAAGCGGCGGGCGGGTGGATCGATTGCCTGCGCGGCACGGCGCTCGGGGCCGATCCCGCCCGGCGCGACGAAGCGAAAGCCCTGCTCACGCAGGGGCTCGCCACGCTGAAGAAAAAAGAGACCCCGAGCGCGCAGGAAACGAAGCGAATCAAAAAGGCAGAGAAGTGGGCGGCCCTGTGACGCAGCCGTCCGAGTGGTACTGCTTTCAAATCACCCGCTGCCAGCTACCGGCCCAGCATCTCCTGCAGCCACGCCATCTCGCTGGGAATCTCCTCCGGCCTAAGGACTGTCTTCGAGACTTCTTCACGGAGCAGCGTGCGGAACTTTTCGCGCAGGCGATGGATCATCGTACCGGCGGCGGTTTCACTTTTGCCTAGCTTCTCCGCGAGTTCGCGCTGGGACGGCGCCGCCGCATCACACGCGATGAAAGGGAGCAGCGCGTCGAACGCCTCCGCGCGCCCGGTTTCGATGAACGCGGTGCGCAACTTCTGCTGCACGCTGGAAAATAGCTCATGCGCCCAGGCCCGGGTGAAGAGCCACTCCGGGTCACGGGTATCTTGCGGCTCGTGCGCGTAACGTTCTTCCGCCTCCATCTGGTCGAAAGAGACGTGCGCCTTTCCACCGCCGCGCTTGTCCGCGAGACCGTGCCGGAGATGATCGGCGAGCACACGCTTGAGCACGCCGAGCAGATATGAGCGCAGCTTCCCCTGCTCGCGCCGCACGGTCTGGATGGCCTCCTCGCCGATAAGCCGCTCGAAGAACGCCTGCGTGAGATCTTCCGCATCCTGCTGGCCGTAGCCGCTCCGCCGGAGAAAGGCGTAGATGGGATACCAATAGCGCGAGCAGATCGTTTCCAGTGCCTTCGCCGCGTCTTCCGGCGAACCACCTTGCACGACCTGAACGAGCGTCCAGTGCGTGGTCGGGAAAGGCGAGTTGCTCGTCTGGTCTGCGGGCATC